>Ga0307517_10002691_pt1 | contig 28367 bp, 9 predicted proteins | sample 23_EM_MG_FD_194515 | JGI IMG/M metagenome (GOLD analysis project Ga0307517, IMG submission 194515) | Populus trichocarpa ectomycorrhiza microbial communities from riparian zone in the Pacific Northwest, United States - 23_EM | ecosystem: Host-associated > Plants > Roots > Unclassified | place... | reverse complement strand
ATATGGAGGTAAAATCAGATAAAACAACTGTCAACTCAACACCTATCAAGTATGAACTCGTATATGCATAAATTGGAATCTTTTTGAAAAATGACTCGTTCTCAAAAAACAAAATTGAAAATCACCACAAGGAAATTTTTGCGTGGAAATAGCATCTTCATGGATTGAGTTGTTCAAAACAACGAAATTAAAAAGAAAAAAAAAAGTTTGAAATTTGACTCAATGACTGAAAACCCGATCTATATCATATTTAAAATTAAACCGACCGACACTCGATAATTACGGTTTAAGTCCCTCCTTCTCTGCTCACACTCTTGTTAAATTAGAATTCTTTAATTATTAACCCAAGTAGATTTGTTCATATATGTAATCAGTTTAAGTTTTATAAATTTTAAAATTACTAGAGGTTTATATGGTCGTTAATTTCAGGGCCTGTAGAATTAATCGAGGTACGTCAAAGCTGGCCCGGACACTCATATTAATAATAATAAAAAAAAGAATTATCTAATTATTGGGTATTGACTTCTAACTTTCTCCCCCGCTTGTCACAGGGATAATTTTTCGTCGCAATTTTAATCCCCACACGGCAGTCTAGTCCCGTTACTAGACTCAGCCTTCCTCCTAAGACACTCGTGTTTGCTTAAAGTCTAAGTGTTTCACACACCCAGAGGTTTTCCCCACAACTCTTACCAATTTCAGCAATCAAGAACACAAGCCAATGATCAACACAGCACAATAATCACACAAGCAATTTACAGGAAACAACTTAACCTTTATTAATCTATCAACAAAGGGAATACACAATAACAATGTAAGTGTGCTAACGCGATTCAACCCGCGTTTTCAAAAATTTAAAATTTTTTTGATTAAGATTAATATTTTTTTTAGTGTTTTTGGATCGTTTTGATGCGCTGATATCAAAAATAATTTTTAAAAAATAAAAAAATATATTATTTTGATACATTTCTAAGTGAAAAACACTTTAAAAAACAACCATAACCATACTTCCAAACACACCCAAATTGCTTCGTTGTTCCTCCTAAAAATTTTATTTTTCAAGTTCTTTTTTTCAGCCTATGCTACTTTCCCTAAAATGATCTGAAAAAAAAAAGGTTATTTTGAGAAAACAACCTATAAATTGGTTTTCTTTATCTAAAAATATCATAATAAAATTTAATGAATGAAGAAATACTGTGAACCTCCATTTCAACAGAGTCCGTCTCCAAATAAAGGCAGACACAAAAAATTAAAAATTATCTTTTACACATACAAAGTCAAGATATATAAATTGGGAGTTCACAGAAGTAAAAGCAAATCACGTGTCACCCAATTAAATATATCTCCATATAGAGAGCTCTCATAAACTTCATCTCCATTACCAAGAAAATAAATGACAGTAAGGTTTTTTTATAAAAAAATAATTTTTAATAATTTTTTGATATCGATACATTAAATTCATTAAAAAATAATTAAAAATATTAATTTAATATTTTTTAGATAAAAAATAATTTAAAAAATATTTTGAAAAGCAGAAGCTATCATAGACAAATGAGCAATCAAAAATAAAATTAATATTAAGAATATTTTAAAAAAACTTTTAATTTATCAAGTAATTTTATGACTTTAAAAAAATAACTAGTAATATTATATTAATTACTTTCAATAGCATACTTTAAAAAATAAAAATATACAAGATATTTTTATTATTTTTAATGAGTTATAAATTTTATATTTTATTTTATTTTTATATGTGTCTTTAAAAAAATATATATTTGAAAAGGTAATTATTATGATACCAGTTTTATACTCTCTTATCCCATAAGATTTTTCTAATCTAACACTATTAATTTCAAAATAAACCAGTACTGTTTTTTTTTAAAGTGTCGGCGTGGTAATGGCGGTGCCACCCACAACCCCACCATCACATGGTGATAATCCGCTGTGGGACCTTTCCTATTCTCATGTAATCAAACACCGTCACGTTTAAACACTTTCCATCTATAGAAATATTTCATGACATTAATAATTTTTTTCTTTATTCACTAACTGAATCCACAGATATTTTCATTTTTTTTTTTCATTGTTTTCTTCATAGCCCACCGACGGTTCTTGATGATCCTACTTGCCTTCAGATCTTGTTTTATGCAGTACACCCGTATCTATCTTAGCTTAGCTGTAATCCCATTTTGAACACCAATATCTTAGCTAGGCTGTGATATCAGGGCCCTTCACGGCTGCCCCCACAAAATCAAATATGATTGCGTATGCAATTATCAACAAGAGTCGACAATATTATTTTATTTTTTAATGGACATAAATAAATTGTTCTTCCCAAATAAATTAAATTCATATTCATCAAGAAAGAAGTATCAATTTTAGTCGTATTCTTAAACCCGAGAAAATATCCAAATTCCAAGTTGAGGGGTTAATTCATATCAATTCAAATTATTTTATTTTAAAAAAAATTGTATCAAAACAAAGTTATTTTAACAAAAAAAAAAGTCAACAAATCTTTAACTGATTTTATTGGGTTGATCAATTTGTTTCTTAACTTGAATTTTTTATTAGGTTTACATGATTAATTCCTTTCTATCTTTTTTTTATTATTATTTGGAGCAGTTTATATCTCAAATCAACTAGGTTTGAGATCAACTCATCATATCAATCCGAGTTTTATAGCTATAATTTTAACATATTAATGATTATCAGAGAGCAGCATTCTGCCTTGCTATCAAAGATAAAATAATAAAAACTATCATGAATTATTTAAATAAAATTTTATAAAATTTGTCTCTTATCAATTTAAAAAATAAATTTAGTTACAACACGTAAAAATATATAAAGAATATCAATTAATCATAAAAAATGATGGCAATCTGTTAAAAGTGGACATTAATGTTGATTTAGTATGATAAAATCAATGTCGTTCTCAATAAATTAAAATGTTTGATTGTGCAATTAACTTTTACTAAGATAAATATTAACATAAACTAAGGGACGTGGAAAAGTACTGTAGTAATGAAAAGTATTTTTTCCATTTGACGCTTTAAAAAACATACACTAACTTATCAAATGAGGGGTCATTCAGTTTTTTTTTATTAGGACATATTAGTGATAAAATAATTAGAGACAAACCTAATTTTTAACTTCTATTATAAATAGTTAAATTATTTAATTATCTTAATAAGAAAAAAAAAAAAAAACTTGCATCCAAAAGCATTTTAGATATTTTGATTTTCTAAACACATTAAAATTACTCGTCTGGTCTCCCTAGGAAGAGACAAAAATAAATCTTCATTCCAAGAAGATTTTTTTGGCTATTTTATTTTGTTATAATCAAGTTTACATTTGAACAATTTGATCTTTTATATTTATATAATATTAATAAAAAGGAAAAGTGGTTAGCAAAAGGATTAAAGTATCTTACAATTTATATTTCATATCCAACTTCCTCATTTTTTTATTATTATTTATTATGTTTTTTTCTTCAATTTCATCCCAAATCATTAAATCTTATTTTATTTTTATATTAAATTTGATCCTTATTCTTTTGATATTTTTAAATCTTTTCACTAATTAATTTTTTTTTCAATCTCATCCCTCATCATTTTTTTTCATGTTGGATTCGGCCTTCATTTCTTTTTAATGATGTTTATTTTATTTTGAATTTTTTTATTGCATTTTGTTTTATATATTTCATCCATCAATATGTTTTTTTACTAAGCCACGAGTTTTGAATGTTAATACGGGTTGACTTTGATTTTTTTGGAGGTCCTTTTATAAAATTGATTTTTTTTCAAGTTCATTTTTTTAATATTTTATTTTTGTGGAATTGATCTTCATGCTTTTTTTTTTCACTTTTCTTTATATAAGATTATCCAAATCCTATATTGATAGTCGCGGGATTGACAAGTTGGTGTTGACTCGTATTTTTGTTGTTTTTTTTATTAATTTTTTCAATTTCATGCATCGGGATTTTTTTGTTGTGAGTTTTACTTTATTGTTTTTTTAAGTTTACCTCTATCATTGTCAGGCCCGATCTCATGACCATGATCATGAGTTTTGAAGGTTAAAATTGGTTAACATTACTTTTTTATTATTTTTATTTTTCAGTTTTATCCTCCAATGTTTTTGTATAGTTGGTCTTTTTTTTTTCTCACTTTGTTATCTATGGAGTTATCTCAATTTTATTTTTATGGTCACGAGACTAGAAAGTTAATCCTGGTTGACTCATATATTTTTTTCTTTTTTTCAAAATAATATTTTTCAAAAAACCTTGTCGCCATTACACCATCGCAAACTGAATTGCATGCTCTACTCCGTCGGTTGAGTGGCGGATACATGGTGGTTGACCATCTGACACATGTGTAGCATGAACCAATAATTTTTTTTTAATAATATTTATTACTTGTTAAAAGATTGATTTACCCCCTTGTACAAATTTAGAATAACAAAAAATCCATGAGAAAAAAATAAAAAAACCCAGACAACATGTTTTGTGTTTTTTTTCTTTTAAGGGTAAGTCTTTTAACTATTTTGAGAAAGGTAAAAAGATAATGAAACTGTTCTTTTTGAAAATACAATCCAACCCCTTGAGAAGATCATTGTGCCTTTAAGTTTTCTCTTCCTTGGCTGTCATTGTGGAGTGAAAAAATATTATTACATTGTAGCAATTTATATTATAATGTATTTACATTTATAATAAATAATTATAGAGGTAAATAACTAGTTCTATCTCGAATGAGATGAACATGTAAACAAGCATATATACAATGAAATTTATAATATTAAAATTACTTACTTAACCTTAACAACAAACAATAAAGTAAATTATTGCATTTTAATAATCCAAAGTAATAAACTTTTTTTTCCCATTACATCTTGCATTTAGTTTCCAATATTAGATATCCTGATATTCTTTATCATTATAAACCTCTCATTTATGTTTGTTAATGTTATGAGACATATTATAAATAACAATAATTTTAAGAGGTATAACTTAATTGGTTAGATTTTGAGTTTGTTCTTTAAAAGTCACCTGTTCGAGTGTCACAAACCTCATGATCACTGGAAACTTACTTGATCGTTAATTTCGAGATCTCGAGAGATTAGTTAAGATACGCGTAAACTGACCCAAACACTCACAGTTAAAAAAAAAATAACAATAAGAAATACCTTCAATATTATCATGTCAACCTTTTATACCTTTTTTTTATAAATTCTTTAATCCAAGTATATACTATATATAGTCTATTTTTCAACATATTATAAACTAAAATTTAAAATTCAACTGAAAAATGTTCCGAAAATTGTAAAAACCTAGAATTAACGAAAAACATTGACCAACACCTTATCAGGCCAAACTGTAACTGTAACTAGGAACTGGTCTTTAGCAGTTCCCTAAACAAACTGTAGTTCTGCTTTACCACATCCACCAAACTCCCTAAACCCCCTATTTTTGCTCATCTTCTCCAACTTTCAATCTCCGCCGTCCATTCCTCCTATTTATCCCCCACTCTTCCTCTTCTCTACACTCGTCCTTCCCTGCCCTCTCTTCTCAGCCGCATCTTTTTCCCTTTTCTAAGAGAGTGAAAGCAAGAAATTTCTTCTTCTCTTTCTCTTACAATGGCTTTGCTTGTAGAGAAAACAACAAGCGGTCGTGAGTACAAGGTCAAGGACATGTCTCAGGCTGACTTCGGCCGTCTCGAAATCGAACTGGCCGAAGTTGAAATGCCTGGTTTGATGTCCTGCCGTACTGAATTCGGCCCTTCACAACCATTCAAGGGAGCCAGGATCACTGGTTCCCTTCACATGACTATCCAAACTGCTGTCTTGATTGAAACTTTAACTGCCTTAGGTGCTGAGGTTCGTTGGTGTTCTTGCAATATTTTCTCCACTCAAGATCATGCCGCTGCCGCTATTGCCCGTGATTCGGCTGCTGTTTTTGCCTGGAAAGGGGAGACCCTCCAGGAGTACTGGTGGTGTACTGAGAGAGCTCTTGACTGGGGCCCAGATGGTGGTCCTGATTTGATTGTTGATGATGGCGGTGATGCCACTCTCTTGATTCATGAAGGTGTGAAGGCTGAGGAGATTTATGAGAAGACTGGTGCTTCCCCAGATCCAGCTTCGACTGATAATGCTGAGTTCCAGATTGTTTTGACAATTATTAGAGATGGATTGAAGTCTGATCCTAAGAAGTATCACAAGATGAAGGAAAGATTGGTTGGTGTTTCGGAAGAAACTACAACTGGTGTCAAGAGATTGTATCAAATGCAGATTAATGGGACTTTACTTTTCCCTGCTATTAATGTCAACGACTCTGTCACCAAGAGCAAGGTATTGTTTTTTAAGATCTGGGTTTTTGCTGTATAGATCTGTTATGTGTTTAGTTATTGATTTATGTTTTAGATCTGATATGATTAATGGGTTTTTGTTTTAGATCTGATATTAACTGGATTTGTTTCAATGTTGTCGATATTTCCACTTAGTTTCAACATAAATACTGTGAACTTGTTTGATAGATTTGCAATGATGTGTGGTTATTGAGATATCTTAGAATCAAAGAGATATTACTGTCAATTATTGTGTGGGTTTTTTGTAAGATATTTTTTTTGAGGTTATGATGAAAAGATTCTTTCAAGTTCTAAGCTTTTGATTTGTTTAAGAAGCAAAAATGTTTCGACTTTAAGATCAGAATCATGCTACTTGTTTTAGAATATTCTATGAGACTTTGGAACTTTCGCACGATTCTTATTTTATGAGAACTTGCAAGTTTTTTGTTACTCTATTATTTAATCCAATTGGTGATTAGTACTCCACGATTTTTATCAAGGTTCATTGCACGATTCATGTGTCGTGCTAGATGTTTTGAATATGGTTTTCAACTCTCAATCATCAGTTGTTGATTGATGACTTCTGAAATCTTGTATGTGATTCTGCACGATTCTTTTTCTCTGTTGTAGTCTAACAATTGCTCTTAATCTTTGTGTGTACAGTTCGACAACTTGTATGGATGCCGCCACTCTCTCCCTGATGGTTTGATGAGAGCTACTGATGTCATGATTGCCGGCAAGGTTGCTGTTGTCTGTGGTTATGGTGATGTTGGCAAGGGCTGTGCTGCTGCCATGAAGCAAGCTGGAGCTCGTGTGATTGTGACCGAGATTGATCCCATTTGCGCGCTTCAGGCTCTTATGGAGGGTCTACAGGTCTTGACCCTTGAAGATGTCATCTCCGAGGCTGATATCTTTGTCACCACCACTGGTAACAAGGACATCATCATGGTTGATCACATGAGGAAGATGAAGAACAATGCCATTGTCTGCAACATCGGTCACTTCGATAATGAAATCGACATGCTTGGACTTGAGACCTTCCCTGGCGTGAAGCGCATCACCATCAAGCCCCAAACTGACAGGTGGGTCTTCCCTGACACCAACTCCGGCATCATTGTCCTGGCTGAGGGACGTCTCATGAACCTGGGATGTGCCACCGGTCACCCCAGCTTTGTGATGTCCTGCTCATTCACCAACCAGGTGATCGCCCAGCTTGAGCTGTGGAACGAGAGGAAAACCGGCAAGTACGAGAGGAAGGTCTATGTCTTGCCCAAGCACCTTGATGAGAAGGTTGCTTCCCTTCACCTTGGCAAGCTAGGAGCTAGGCTTACCAAGCTCTCCAAGGACCAGGCTGACTACATCAACGTGCCAATCGAGGGTCCATACAAGCCTGCTCAGTACAGGTACTGAGAGATGGAACTTGAGGCAAAACGTGATTGGAAACGGCGCTATTGTTTCTTTTGTATTTTCATGATGATTTGTCCTATATTATTAGGCTTCAATTTTTTTCCTAGGATTTGTGTTTTGGTGGTGGGGAAGACATGGGAGGAAAATATATGAAACGGTCTATCTTGAAGACCACATGGGATTATCTAATAAGGTTTTGGATGGGGTTGTGTGGGATAATATTGTAGCTGTTGCCATTTTTCATTTGAGTTTTCTTGCTGCAGCTTATCTTCTTTTTAATCATGAAAAAGATTAAAAAATAACCTTTTTGTTTCACTTGTTGTCTCTCGTTTTGGTTGCCAATCTTTCTTGGCTCACATCATTTTCGTTGCTTGCTTTTGTGCTTTGCCGTTTTAAAAGTTATTATAAATTTTCCAACTATAATTTTAGAAGTATTTTTAAATTGTTTTAATGTATTGATTTTAAAAATAAATTTTAAAAAATAAAAAAAATATTATTTTAATATATTTTTAAACAAAAATTATTTTGAAAAAAATAATATTTTTAAATATTTTGTTTTTTAAAATATTTTTTTTACTAGAAAATTCATTGAAATAATATATATTTTTATTTTTTAAAAATTATTTTTGATATTAATATATTAAAACTATATATATATCTCTGAAGGTTTTTATGTGTTTTTGTTTAGATTCTATTTTTCAAAGTAATTTTTTTTAAATAATATTAAAATAATTTTTTTTAAATAATTTTTTTTAAAGTGAGGTGAAATGCAATTTCAAATAGCCTTGAGCTTAAAAACTAAATGACATACGTATTTTATTGTCAATTTACAGTAAAATATATCTTGAACTACAGTAAAATCATATTTATGTCATTTGATCCAAAAACAATTAAGCTGAGGTCTTCATGTTTTTTTTTTTATCTTAGTAAAAGTATATTTTTTTGCTCTAAAGTAAACAAAATATAGAGTTGTTCACTAAAGGTTTTCTTGACTTTATATAAGTTTTAGGATGTAGATTTATTATTTACTTATTTAAATAAATAAGTTTAAATACATGTTTTATTTTATGTTATGAAATATCTTCATTTTATCTTTTGAATTTTTTTTTGTAAAAAAATATATTAAAATAATCTATATATCTGATTTTTTTTATGAAATAAATTATAAGCCGCGGAAAGCGCAGGTTAAATCGCTAGTCTGGAACTAAAATCAAAAGGATCAACATCATGGCACTGAAAATCAATTGGCTGTATTGCTGCTATTTATTATAAGATATTTTCTGACTTGTGTTATATTGAATGGTAAAATGAGCTGTGCCTCCGTGCTGCAACGCACTGTGGGTCTCTCAAGAGGTAGTTATTCTGTACTTTTCCAGTATAAACTTTATCAAGGCGATGCTGTGATGGAGGAAGAATGGAGTAGGGGACAAGGGAGTGGGTGTTTGTGGTTTGTTTTTCTTAATTATTTCCATGTTCCGGTGTTGGGTAGGTTTCGCATTTTATTGATGTTAGTTCGAGAGCTGATTTATTTCTTTAAAAAAGAGGTTGGAAGTAGATTTTTCTGGAAAGATTTTCACTGCAAAAAAAACATTTGATGAACGTTATTTGTTGCTCGTTGCTATCCTGACTAGCAACTAATTTTATTCTTTTTCAAAATAAGATAAAGAATCCTCTGTTTTTTTTTTTTTTTTTGTTAAAACCAATCGAGGAAGATACACATTAGCAAGTTGGCTACGGAAACCATAGTTACCAAATCTGATTTGGGGTGGATGCAGTCAAGAAGTCGGGTTTTAGATGACATGGGTTACCCCATAAAGATTAAAAATATTATGTTTGAAATTTTAATATTTTAAACGAAAAAAAATAATACAGTTGAATGTAGGCTATAAAAAAAATAAAATGTAGTATATTTATCTCATATTAAAAAGTTAATAAAGAATCCATGTGAATATAAGTTATATTTTTTTTTTTAAAAAAATCAATATTGATGTAAGATATATAAAAAAATGTGAAATGTAATGCAGTTATTTCACATCAAAAAATTAAAAAACAATCCTTGTAGATATAACTATATATAGTTATCTCACATCGATAAATTAAAAAACAATATATGTGGATGTAGACTATAAAAAATATGTTTAGTTATTCCATATTGAAAAGTTAAGAAATAATCTATGTGATGTAAGTTATATATATATAGTTATTACACATCGAAAAGTTAAGAAACAATCCATGTAAATATACATTATAAAAAAATTATGTATGATTAAATATTCATAAATTATTTTTATATTTTTTGAATTTATTAAAAGAATAAAATAAAATGTAAAAAATAAAATGTAAAAAAAAAGAAGTCAAGCCCCACCCTAGTTGCACCAGGTCACAAAGTTTTAGGTTTACCCAACAACTCGTACTAGTTTAACCAAACTAATTATAAATCTGGATTTTTATGATTTAAAAACTAGTCAAGACTTTTAGTCATCTAGAACCTGATAGTTCAGCCTGAGTTTCATAATCATGGTTGAAACATTAATTGATGTTTTCAAGGCTGGCTTAAAAATTAAAGGTCAGTTATGCATACTTGACAAGTATTTTTTTTATTAATATAATATCCGAATTAGTTTATATATACCCATTAGTGTTCTTTTCAGGGTCCATTGGCTGCCTTTCTGCTTATTATGAAAATCGGATCTGTTTTCCCTTTTATCTGAAGGCAACGAAGACAAAACATGTCGTGGAGACTCGAAATGGTTCAATGCAATTCTTCAATTGTCTTTTAATAATGTCCATGGCCTGTTCCTGGGCACGGAAATCGGAAAGCAATGATGAAGCTCCTTCTGATAGTGGGATGGTTTCTTGGGCTGAACAATTTTTTTTTTTTTCACTGTCGAGCTGGTTGTAAGACACGGCTTGGTTCTTACATGGTTTAGGATACAGGTAGTTAGATCATCAAGTTAATTTTAAAATAATATGGTTTCGATTAAAAAAAATTATTTGAATTGATCCGAAAGTTAGCAGGTCAACCTATTAGACCACCGAGCATGGCCAAATCAATGTAAAAATCAGTTTGAGTTATGTTTAAAATAGATTAGTGGCCTCTTCGTCAAGCTAGCAAGGATGTGCCGAGTTTAATGACCTTGAAAAAACTAATTCACAGACATGGTGTTGCCAAAGTGGAGTTTCAAGAAAATTTGGAGAAGCAATAGCAGGCAATCGATGAAAAGAAGAGGAAAAAAACTTATCTTGAAAAGTAAATTGGTCTTGCATTTCGACTTTGTTTGGCAACGAGGTTGCATCTGTATTTTAAACAAAACGCAGATACAACCTGTTTGGTTAAAGAAAAAAATAATTTACTGTTCATGGGTCCTATAATATTTTTGGGTCCGAAACGCAGGAAAAAAAAAAGCAAAAAAATACTGCTTCCTACGCACTGTTCATGCTAATTAATTAGCATGAACAGTGTAGTCAGCTCCACTATTCCGGCCGGACCGGTTCCGGTTCAAAGTTTAAAATGCATTGAACCAGGTCCGACCCAGTAAAATAATTTTTTTTTAATTTTTTAATTGTGTTTTATTCGAAAAACTAGTGTTTAACATTATTCAATGACACTACATAAATTAGACAGAGATCGTTTGATGACATAGCGTTTGTAGAATTTGATCACAATTCCAATTTTGTTCCTGATTATATTTTACCTGATGTTGTTGCATGCTTAAGAAACCAAAAAAATTGTAGTCCTTATCGGATGTATTTCATACGTGATGAAATTGTAGATAGTTTAATAGAACAATAAAAAATATTTTATATAAAGTATTATTTATTTCATGATGTAATAACAATAGTTAAATCTACAATATTTAAATTAAAAACCATCAATATTAATATCTATTTTTTAAAATTATTTTATAACCTCAATTTCAAAAGCATTATTAACCAAATACATTAAATTACTTTTTGTTTAATCTCAATTTCAATCACAGTTTTAACCAAATATATATTTTTTCAAACCAACTTCAACTACTTTTTTATAAAACAACTTTTTTCAAACTACAATACTGTCATGCATAACTATGATCTTGAAAATGAATAGTGCTTGAACAAGAGTTCGGAGATATGTTTGATGTTTCCAAAGATGAACAGTCATATAACATTGGGTGAATGGGGAGGGCCTGGCTGTTTGAGGCAGCATGGTGATGGAGGCTGGCAGTCGGTCAGGGAAACAAGGCTGAATGAGCAAGAGATGGTGCAGCTATCAAGGGATCAGCAGAAACAGTGAAACTGGAGAATTGCTGCCTTGAAAGGGGTTGCTCAACCATTGCTATGTAGCCACCAATTCAGGGACCTAAAGTCTAAAGATATAGCAATGACATGGGTCACAGTAAAGCAAGTAGGTAGCTTATATTAGGGATTTGCAGAGAGAACCTTCAAGTTCAATGAAGGCAAATTAAGGATCTGAAGTCTGAACAGTCTAGGAAGGAAATACGAACAAATTTCTGACATCTAATGGTCTACTCTCAAAACAAGTCTTGACACATTCTGACAAAAAAACCATGATTGATGAATCCCAAGAAGTCAATGTTAAGGAGTAACCATTAAATTTGATGGACATTCTTGCATGATTGATGATGTTAAGGTGAGAAAATCTTTTTTGTTTTTGTTTTTCATCTGGGGTTAAGGTAGAGAATGTTTATCTTTGCTGGAATCATGATTTTACTCTGGAGAGGGTCTAAAGCCATGAAACTGAAGATTGCAGCAGGTCATGCCGAGGGTCATGATTCAAAACTGCCCTTATCTGTCTGTGATGGATACAACAGACGCAGGATATAATATATGATGATGAAGATATGCCAATCCTTCTGTTATTAAAAGCATAAAAATAAAGGGTAAGTTGCTGAGAATTGTGATAAAATTGGCATCTCGATTTAATATTTGTACATATTAAATATATTAAGTGAGTATATATAATAAAGTTCTAGGAACATAGAACTAACTAAATATGTTCTTGGAATTACATAATTTATATAGTTACCTTGTTTTCAACATGGCAACCCATTAACTATGCCATTTTTCCTATTATTTTTTTAAATTATGCTACCTTGTCATTTTTTCTCTGGTTATATGACTTAAAAAAATTGATTCGAAGGAAAACATGATCAACCTGTGAGCTGGTTTGAGACCATAAAGTCTGTTCTGTTGCTACCTCAAGTTGCATTTTTTAATGCAAATCTTGCTAGGAGATTGTCATATGAGACTATTTTTTTTTAATCTAGTTTCTTGGTTCTTTTAGTTTGTTTTTGTATTTTGCCCCTGTTCTTTGTCAATCCTTTTGGGCAGTTTGTTGCTGCAGTGTATTACTTTGTTTTATATGTATTTATTATATATTTTTTTTTCAAAATTAGGGTGTATTAGTATCTAGGAGTTGCTTAAATTTTTTCTTTTGTTGTTGTTTGATTGTTTCCCATTGAGGTAAGCTATTTTGCAGGTTTGTTTATTGGTCTTTCCCCCTTTTGTGCTTTGTATGCATCTTTTTCTACCAGGGATGTTCATCATTTTTCATCCACATTGTTGCTTTGGTTATTATCTGGCCTTTTCTTTTTCGCTTTGTTCGTCCATATTGTGTGCTTTTATGCTGACTCATGATTGTTTATTAATTTCTCATCCTGTGTCTCTTCAGAGGATGGAAACTGTTATTAGATTTTTCTGGTTGCCATTTTTGTTATTTTTTAAGGTAGATGCTATTTTATTCATGTTGTTGTTTACAGTTCAAGTTCTGAAAAGTATTGTGTGATTTCCTCTTGTTTTGATGCTGGTTGGAAGGAAAAGATATAGATGTTGTGAATTTGGTTATGTTTGGTAGCATGTTTCATTGTGCAAAGACATTGTTAGGATTGTCTTTGAAGCTGTTGTCTATGATGTCTTTGGGTGTCTGTATTTTGGTTCACCGCTGTCTTTTCTGCATATAATGCATCGTCTTTAGGCATTTTCTAGGATTAGTTTGGTTTCTGATGCTGCTGAGCTTTTTTTTCTAAGCAATGTTGTCATGTACCAATAAGTCTGCAGACCTTAAAGATGATGACATATGGAAGCAAACTTGATCTGGAACTGATAAGGGGCTGCTTCGAGTGTCATGTTCTTTACTTTAGAAGTTTGCCCCCTTTTAGTTTGTGTTTTCTTGCGTTGGATATTAATGTACTGATGGGTGGTTGAGGAGAACACTTATGGCTTTAAGAGTGTAATAGCTCCTTCACGCTGTTTTGCACTAAGTTTTTCTCCTATTGTGTTTCTTTTGTAGCTTGCTTTGTTTAGTTCTTTCTTCTTCTTTTGCATTGTGCTATGCGTGTAATGGATCCTTCATGTTATTTTGCTCTTTTACTTCTCTTTTTTGACATGCCTGCAGTGTTGGTGTGGTTATAATTAATGCCTTAGGCTATTGTTTCTGTCCAATTTTTTCTTTTTAGGTTCTCTTTTTGTTCTGGTTTAACCTCCCGTTGCTATGCGTGTAATGGATCATTTGCTTATGTTCTGTCTTCAACTCCTCTGTTGCTCAAACTTTCGGACCCTTGGTTGCTGCTTTTTATGCTCCTCTTTCTGCTTTATTTGTTTGTTCTTTCCACTCATAATTTTTTCTTTGTTTGTTTTTCCTTTTTATCTTTTTCTGCTTGACTTGATGTGTTTGCTTTTCAACATTTCTATTCTTATCGTGTTATTGTCTACGCTGTGCTTTCAGTGGGAGACAAAGTACAAAAAGTTACTGCAGGTTACGTTGCTTGGAGATGGGTTCGTTGCTTCAACATTAGTTAGTTGCCTTCTCAACTCTTTACTCAGCTTTGTCAGTGCTTTGGGTTGCATTATAGCACTTCCAACATGTCCCATTCCTTTTCTTTTTAGGTTGACTGATCTTCTTCTTTCCTTTTTATCTCCAGGTTTACTGGTACGTACAACCACCAAGTGTCTCGGTTGCATCTGACCTGTGCTCGAGATTACTGCCTGAATAAATTGAACTTTCTTGATATGCAGGTAATCCTTATTTTGTTGTTGCAGCTCTTACGTTGTTTTACATTCCTCTGTTTGCTCTTTTTATTTCCCTTTTTACCGCGATGCTCATTGCTGGACTAGCCATCTTCGTGGACTTGATGTGATGTTCATTTCGGGCATTTATTTTACATTTGTTGTGGCATTCATGACATGTTTTAGGTCTCATATAATTTTAGTCATGTGCTTTCAACATGTCGATTAGATTTTCTTCCATGCCTGTTGCTCATTTTTCATTTTCGCTCCTGTTGTTTTGCTTGTTGCACACCACTCTGTACGTATTATTTTACTTGTGCTAACCTTATTTTTTCTTCAGCAATTGTTGATGGCCTCCACTATGAAATCAGGGGTTTTTACACCTATGAGAACATATCATCAAATATGGTGATTGCCAATGATGTTGAACTTAAGTCAACCGTTAAGACCAATCAAATAGATCCTCTTACCACCGTTGTGCCAAGATACTACTTCAAGTTTACTGACTTTTCACATGTTCTCTCCCCGGGAAAAGGTTCACAGATTTCTACAGGTTTGCACAAACCCTTGCATTTTTTGCCAAGCTTATGCACTTCCCTTTTTTACAATTAAATATCCATGCAATATTAACATTTGTAATCCATGTTTTCATCAAGATGTTCTGGGAAGGATCAAAGCTACTCAACCGCTTGAACAAGTTTTGGTTTGAGGGAAAACAATGGAGAACAAGAGGGAGTTTATACTTTATAACACAAGGTTGAGTCCATAACTTCACCCAATGTTTTCTAAGCTTTGCTCCTTCTAAACTAAGCTCTCTTGGCTTCTTTTAAAAGGGGTGATGAGATGCACATGACTCTGTGGGGCGACAACACAAGGAATTTTGATGAAGCCACTCTTCAAACACTCCAATCCCCCATCACATTAATTGCTTTCGCTGGTTTTTGTGTCACCGAGTACCAAGGTCAGATTTCAAGTTCATAACCTGATATTATCTTATAATATAGATGTTCATATTATATTAGCTTTCTATTCCTAAATGTTCAACCAATATTTTTAAAGTCATGTTTTATCTTGGAAAATGACTTTACATCACTGCACTTTATATTTTCACCTGTTGTTTTGTTTACATTCAGGCAGGCAAAACCTTAATGGATCAACTGCTTCTATTTGGTACTTTAATCCAGACACTCATGAAGCATTGGCTTATTACCATTAGTACGTTCCTTCATCCTTCATCAATCTATTTGCATTCAAAGCATACTTATTCAACTTTCTTCATTTGCCAAACCAACTTAACATGGAAACTTTCTAATCAGCTTTGGTAAGCTACCTGTTAAGGTTTACCAACTACCCTCATCATCCAATGTTGTTTTATCACTTGTAAAACATATGAATGAGAACAAGAAAACAATCAAGGAGATTCTTTGCATGAACCCATATGAACACAAGGTTAACTTTCTTTCTTTGAGCTTTAATCTCTTTGGACATGACACCAAACTTGTAACATTATTCACCATGCTTCATATCACTGTACTTCACTCATGCTTTTTTTCCAAACAACACACGTTTAAAGTGGCTCGACCTGTCTCTTACAGGATATGAGGTCCACATGCCACACATCTATAGCAGACTATGATATTTTCAATGGATGGTGGTATCCGAGTTGTCCTTGCTGCAACAAAAAGCTTGGTGGCACCAAGACAAATCCAGTATGCATGGATCATGATGCCATAACATCGTTACCGATGCCATGGTAAGTTGCATATAAATAGAATATGCCGCCACTCTTGCAAAGAATTACATTTGTTTATCTACCGAAACGCTTCAAACATATGCTCATCTACTGGTTCTTAAACTTCTATAAAATCTTGGCAGGTTTTGATTTGACTGTGTTGCCGCTGACGAGGAAGATGTTACTAACTCTCTTATAGTTGGTTGGTTATCGCACATCATTATGTTTACTGTAGAGAATTTAATGACCCCATGATTATTGCACCTCCGATGGCAAGTAAGCTCAACAAGGCATATATTTTTCAGCTGTGGTTTGGGGCTTTCAGATCAACAACCAATCGCTGCGAGATTATTGTGCTAAATTACATTAACATTAACATCGTACTGCTAACTTTTTTGGCAGATCACGTTGTTTTAAAGCTATTTGATTTTAAGGACCTAGCAACCTTAAATATTTATATTTTAATACTGTCAATATTAGCATTTTTCTTTTTTACAAAAGCAGAAAAATGAATTTTCCTCTCATAATTTCTTTGTTTTCATCATGTATTGTCCTTTCACCTATCTTTTCTTCCCTTTAACACCTTTACATTATGATTACATTTACATTCTCATTAGATTAATTTACCAACAACATCATTTAGACAACTTATTATGCATCAAATTTTTCATTTCCATCAAATTTGAGGTGATGACATTTTGCCATTGTCAATGTAGCAGATCTGCGTTCATTTAATGCAGTTTTCATGCTGCAGATGCTATGTTGCCAACACAAACATGATGGTTTTCTATGCATATCTTGGACCGTTTCCGTGATGCAAGATAATCGATTCCATACCACCATGTGTATGATAATTATAGCCAGCAGGCACTAATCACTATGTGTTCAAGCTACTGCTCAATCGATGACAGCTCTATCATCACTTTTGCTAAAGAAGCTGAGAGTTCCTTTCTTTACTTGCATATGCTTTTGTTTAGACCTTTTGTGTTTGACTTTATCATTTTCGCCCTTTTTTTTAGTGCAGGGACACACAATCATGTTGTTAATATTTCCTTTCTAATTGTCAAAGTGGCTGCAACATGCACTAATGATCTTCCACCTGTCTTTTGCCTTGCAATTTCAACTTCTAGATCTGTCATGTTCTTACAAGAATCGTTTCACGTTGTTATTCCTTTCTAATTGTCAAAGTGGCTGCAACATGCACTAATGATCTTCCATCTGTCTTTTGCCTTGAAATTTCAACTTCTAGATCTGTCATGTTCTTACAAGAATCGTTTCATGTTGTTATCCTTAGAAAAATGCCCACCTAGTCTAATCTAAAATACAACTTTTTTTGTTAAAATCAAATGTAAAAAAACAACTTAAATCAATTCGCAAAAGTCATGGCAAACACAACCCAATAAAGCTTATAGACAAAGTTAAGTCTAGGAAAAGCATTTCTATGTAAAAGGGATACGCACTGATGATATCAAGGGATCGCCATTTATCATGCCTGGACATTTTATCTGTCATTACTAAAGTTAAGGGGACACAAAATAAACAAGAAACTATCAGAAAGCTCTGAATCTAACTCTCACATTCTTGATAACACTGAACTTGCTGCTATACAAAATCTTTAATGCAATTAGGATTTCAATGGCAGGGAGGGAGCACTTTCAATTGCAAAGGAATATGATCCATGAAACATGATGGGTTGAATCAACTATACAACAAAACACAAACACAACACAAGTATAGGTTAACGGTGAAGAAAGATGGCACATTACACGCATATCTTTCCTCAAATGTTGAATTAACCACATTTTGCTTGCCATGCCTACTTGAGTTTTATGAGCAAATAATGGTGGATAAAATTAAAAGAAACCAAAAAGGGCAGTAGAATTAATGTAATGTTTTTTTTTTTTTTTTTAATGTAGGTGTTTGGGCCAACTTGTGCATACCTCGATTAATTTTACGGGCCCTGAAATTAATGATCAGGTAAACCTCTAATAGCCATAAAATTTATAAAACTCAAACCGATAATTTTTAAAAAACAAATTTAAAACCTAACCCTAAACCCCTCAAATTTTTTTTGATTAATGTAATGTTTCTGTTTGTTGCTTTAGACTTGTAGTCACTGTTGATTGAAACAGATGATTTTAACCTTATCGACAAAACATAAATGACCTTGGAAGTTGGAAGTGGGGGTAAAGTAATCTTTTTGTTGTTTTGTGCACATTAAAATAACTTATATAATCTTACAGGAAAAAATTAGTAAGATGGCGGGCAGGGGTACTTTTTATTTTTGTTTTTTATTTATTTTAATTGCATAGTAAAATTATCGCAATATCCTTGAATTAAATTTGTTTTTGCCCTGGGTCAAAGGGTTTTTATGTATTTTCTATTTTATTTTTCATTATAAAATATGATAAAGGGAAATTTAATATTTTACCATAAATAAAATAATAATTAATTCTAAAAAGTAGTTGCGCATGAATGCTCCTAGATATTTTTTCAATGCCTATGACATCATCCGACAACCAAAATCCAGCTTTCACGATATCATTTTATTCCTTACGATATTGTCTCCATTAACTAGTGGTGCATGTAAAAAAAAAAAAAAATATCAGGTTTTGTTCCGGTGGACATTTTTTTTATTCCTTTCTCTTCCTTTGTTTTATAACCTTCCCTGTACATTTTCAAAACATCCTTTTAATTTTTTTTTTTAGATTTGATTATTATTTTTTTATTGTTATTTTGTAATTTTAAATAACCTATTGAATTGTATTGGAGTTTTCTTTCAATTTAAGATCATTTGAATTTTTATACCTTTAGATTTAGTCCTTATTATTTTAATTATTAAATTTTTTAATCATTTTAATTATTAAATTTTTTAATCATTCTCTTAATTAAATTATTTTTTAATTACATCTTTTAATATTTTATATCTTTCTCTTAATTGAATTATTTCTTCAATTGCATCCCTCGATATCTTAGTTCATTTTATTTTATGTTAAATTTAGTTTTTATTCTTTTTATTACTATTTGTTTTGTTTATATTTTTTTATTGGAATTTTTTTTTTCAATTTCATCCCTCATCATTTTATTTATCGGGATTTTGTTAACTTTTCGAGTCACGAGTTTGAAAGATTGGACCGAGTTTGCTTAGATCTTTTTTTTTTCATATCCTTTTTTATGATTGATTTTTTTCCAATTCCATCATTCTATGAGATTATCCCGAACTCATGTACAAGATCACAAGTTTTGCGTGTTAACCCAACTTGACTTGGCCTAATTTTTATTTTTTGTTGTTGTTGATACTTATTTTTATCATATTATCAAATTAATCGAGGTTTAACCTGACTTACAGATTTCACTTGCTTATTTAAAAGTGCTACTATTGGCTAAATATTTTTTTACATGATAAAAATAATTTGGTACAGCCCATAGCTTTACACGGGCCACTAATCTAGTTCCTATCAACATATTTATTACAAAAAATACTAAAAAAGCTCAGTGTTTTCTTGTAGCCCCTCTCACAATTAACTGTGGATTCACATAATGAATTTACCAAATTGTCCTTGGAAGAGAGAAACACAAAGGCTGGCTTTAGGGGTGTTTTTAGACTTTTACACGGGATATATTTGGTATTGTAGAATTGATGAGGGGCATGTGTGCCTTTATCTCTTTTGATTGCATAGTGTAAAATCCTAAATGCCATTGGAAGCAGACTTTTAGTGTGCTTTGGGAGAGGGGTTTTTTCGGTGTTTTCTTTTTTTACTACAACGATATTACCAAAATATCCTTGGATTTTAAAAACAAATGCTTTTGACTTTAGAGGTACTAGTGTCTTTCGCACTTCAATTGTTTTGTAAATTTCGTGTGGGGTTAGGGGTGTTTTAGTATTTATATAAAATAGTTGTTGGCGCGTGATAAGAACGCGTTAACGTGTGGAGGTTGTCCACGCTATTTGGGCGGCACGTGACACCTTCGGTATCCAAAAACACCCAACCGTCATCTCAGGCAGAGCGTCTCGGGGCGGAGCGTCTTCTTGACCGACACATGTTGTTATAAGTGTCGTCGTTAGGTGACAACTAGATTTATTTTTCTTCACCTTGTTTTCTCTCTTCTTTACCCACCCAAAGTTAAAATATTTCCTAACATTTTGTATTATTTCAATTGCGGTCCTCATATTATTTTATTATTATGTATTTGCTTTAAATTCATTTTATGATTTTTTTTTTAATTTTATCCTTTATTTTTTTTATTTTTATGTTAGATTTGATCCTCTTTCTTTTAATTGATATTTATTTTGCTTTTCATCCTTCTTCTAATTGATTTTCTTTTCAATTTCATACATGATTTTTTTTTTAATTTGTTCCCCATTCTTTTAATTATAATTTCTTCTGGTTTCATTTATATTCTTGATTGATTTTTTTTTTCAGATTCATCCCTCATTGTTTGATTTTATTTGATTTTAATGCCAAGTTCGATCCTCATATTTTCAATCCTGGTTTTTAAACCCAATTCAGGGGTTGACCTCGGGCAAGTTCCAGGTCACAGATAAAGTGAGTTGATCAAGGTTACCTGGATCAACTTAGCCTAATTTTTTTTTTCAAGTTTTAAAAAAAATTACAAAGAAGTTGCGTCCTCATTTTCTTAATTATGGTTCTTAAACCCGGCTCTGAGGTCGACTTCGGGCAAGTTCGAGGTCACAGGTCGAGTGAGTTGGCCAACGTTACCTGGGCAACACATTTTTTATTTTAAAAATATGTAAAAATAACATTATTTGGGGCAAAAGTTTACAAAAAAAAAAAAATTCAATGGGTTTTAAGACAGGTTTTTTTAAATAAAAAATAAAAAAGAATTTAACGAACAAAATTTGGTCCTTATTTTTTTATCATGGTTTTTAGAATTGGCTCGGGGGTTGACCCCAAGCAACTCTTGGGTCACAAGTCGAGTAAGTTGACTAGGGTTATCTGGATCGACTGATTTTTTTTATTATACAAGAATGTCAAAATTATATATTTTTTTTATAAATATTTAACAAATAAAATCAACGAGTTTTGAAAAAATTTAACAAAAAAATTTAGTCCTCATTTCTTTGATCGTGATTTTTAATTAATTGTTTTTCTTGGTTTCATCTATTGGTATTTAGTTTATTGAGAATTTTACTTCATAATTTTTTCAGGTTTGCCTTCTATAATGTGGTGCCGGCCTCATAACCGGGGTTATGAGTTTAGAAAGTTAGTTTTAGTGGACTTTTATTTTTTTAAATTTATTTTTTCAATATTTGGTTGGTTATAAATTAGCTTTTGTTATTTTTTCTATTTTTTTTTTAGAATTATCCCAATCTCATGTCTCGAGTCACGGATTTAATGAATTAACTCATATCTTTTTCTATTATCACTTTTTTCTTGATATCCTAGATATCAATTTTTATTAATTCAATTTATTTATTGTCATTTTTTTTAAAATATTATAAGATTAGCCGAGAATATTACAACCAATCAACTTAATAATCAGCTCGGCCCACAAAATATCAGTGCCATCTATCTAGTCTACACTATACCTCATCCACAAGAGCTTCTGAATATTACATATGGCAAAAATACATAAATTATAGACAACTCTCACCTGGGACACATGAAGCCTATAAACTGCTATGCAGATGCACTATGCACTATGCACTATGCAAGGAAGGAAAGAGAAAAAAGGTTAAAAAAAAAAAACTACAAAGCAGCAGGGCATCATATAGTGTGATTGTTTTCTCAAATCGAAGTTTTCTTGGAGTATTTATGGTGTCAGTACCTAGAAAATGTAGTGCAAGATCATAGGTGCTGATACTAAGGAAGTTTGGAATGGTAGAGAATAGCATGATGACATCTACATTAGGGTATCCTATTTCCACTTCAGTAAGTCAATCACGGCAAAACTTGCATCTAAGCATAGAACTTCATCTAAATAAGAAGTTGTCGGGTGGGGTCTCCTCATAGCCTGAGTGTTTGGGCAGAAGAACATGGTGAGATTGCAGCGGATGTAAGATTGACAAGCCCTGAAGTTTGAAATCAGTTTTTCATCTCGTCTACTGATGCAGTACTTCTCAACACATCATCTTCCTATGGGAATCCTTGAATCTTGGCAAACCTCAACCTTTCATTCCTTAGTTTCTCACAATCCATCTAGCAAGATATTGAGGTAGAAATATAGAAATTGCATTTACTTTGCCTCTATAAACATATCTGGGAAAAAGAAAAGAAGGGTCTTGTTTATGATCATTTCCAATATTAAGCTTTTGCTTCACAACCTTTCATTTCTTTAAACTAAAAGGGTAAACCAGTGACTAGTTAATGAAAAGAAAGATAACCTCAAATCTTCCATAGAAGAATGCTGAGATTTCCAAAGGCATGACATCCTCAACTCCCCAAAATAAGCATCAACTAAATAATGTATAAAAAGACACCCCAGATCTCCCAAAAACTAGGCTAAGAATTTCATTAATATAGCAGATCAAAACATGATTCTCTTGAATTTACATATACAACCAAGAAAATCCCAAAGGGATACAAAATCAAGAAATGCAGTAGCTGATTACCAATTCCACAAGATCATGTCAATTACACTATTTTCTTCTAATTGTTAATGTCCTTGACGCTTCTTGCACACCTTGTAATGACCTCACAGCCTCTGTTATAAGGATGAGCCTGTCTAGCATTGCAGTCATAGTATGATGCTCCTGGTTTATCACAGGGAACCAAGTCCCTCCTCAGTGTCTCATAACTTATGTACTTCTTGTGCATCAGCAACACTCTCCTGCTGATCTCTGACTCCATTTCTGACTCTTCAAAGCACTCTCCAATTTTCTCTGAGCAACCCTTACTGACAATGGCATCAATCTCACTGGTTTTCAGTGAATTGAGGCCTGAAACTGAATCAGCATTGCAAATTGTGAAAAGGGTGAGGAGGAAAAGCAGTGAAAGGTAGAGTAGTGTGGGAGTATGAGGGAAAAGCTGGTGTTCGGACATTTCTTTTTGGTTTTCTTGAATTGGTTGGAGTTAATGTTTTCTTCTGGGTTAAATTTTCCTGTGGAGGCGTGTGAAAGTGAGATTTCATGTGGATGGAAGGGTCATTACGTGGGACAAGACATTCAAATAGTTCCCTTCACATGTGTTGAGCAATGTTGATTTGGCTTCCACTTGCATATTTGTGTCAGTTTATCCTGCACAGGAGATCATAATCACTGACCACTTGACAATTAAAGTCCATTGTTGTTGTGATAGCTCAAAAGGGATTGTTTGGAATTGTAATTTTATTTTTCCTTACATCTAGAGTATGTTTAATATTATAATAATTTTTTTATTGTGTTATGAGAAAAATAAGTTTTACAAAATTATTTTTAGTTGTGATTAATTTAATTAAAATATGTATTTGATTAAAATTATAGTTGAAGTTGTTGTCCATAAAAACAATGTTCAATATGTTTAGTTAAAAATAAAGTTAAAATTGATGTTGATAATAAAATGAACAAAAAAAATATGTAGTAATTTTTTATTTTGCAATTATATTTATGTGTATTTGATTATTAATGCATTGTAAAAATAGTCATGTGAATTACAATGCTGGTTTTATTGTTTCATTAAATTTACTATAATTTCATCACAAATATAATCCATACACGAAGAATTATATATTTCATTGTGATGTACTTATTACTTAACTACAAAAATAAGAGCAATTAAATTCATCCATATGTTTTATTCTACTTTATCATTCAATAAATTAATATGAGTATGAATATTGATATAATTTCTTAAAAGACAATGATTATCAAAGAGCAAATCTATACATTTCTTGTTCACGAATCAATAACCTCAAAGCTAAAAAAGCAAAATCCATAAATTTTTTAAGCTAAAAAACAAGTTTGAAGTTGAAAAGAAAATGATTTCATATAGTTGCAATCTAAGCTTTGTAATCTACATCTCATCAACAAATTCATTCAAACTCACCAAAAAATTAGTCTTTTGCTGCTGGCGTCAAGCACACTTGATGTAGATCTGTGCAAATACAAACTCTCCAAACTCTTAGAGATAATTTGTAGCTCTTTTGTTCGTACGGTTGTTTCTTGAACTAAGGAAAATTTCAAAGGTTGTTTTGGTCTATGTGTTTTTTAAATAGTAAAAAAGAAGCAGGTAAAAGAAAAGGCAAGAGAAGTGGTTCACTAGGAACATGTAAAAGTTTCTTCAATAAAAACTAAGGTCCAACCTTTTTTATTGATGGGTCTTATGAACCAAACCACAAGTTCATTTTGTAACGAAATAGTATATAATTAAGGTGGGGTAAAAAAAAACAGCTCCCACAAAAATAAACGGTCACTTACAAGGAATGTCGAGTTAAGAAATATTTTTTTATGGTATTTTTTAGGCTTATATGATCAAAGAAGCTTTAAAAACATTTAAAAGTAAATCTAAACCTTTTTTTTCAAAGATTATAGTATAATTTCAATGATTATTAGATCTCCCATCAGGAAAAAAAAACATAATAAGATATGTTGGGATTTTGTATAGCAAAGAAAATGACTCAGGTTTGAGCCAATATCTAATTAATTTTAGTGTTTATATTTTATTTGTAGTTATTTTTTTTACTATTCTATCTCATAAGAATCAAGTTTACAATTATAATAATTAAACATTTTTTAAAAAATTATTTCAAGAAATGTTCTAACAAAAACTTTTTTACAGAAAGTTGTGAAAAATAAAAATTAACTTGTTATGCACTAATTATATCGAATTTGATCTTTAATCTTTTGAATGCTATATATTTTATTTTGAATCTTTTTTTTTTTCAATTTCATCCCATAGAATTTGATTTAATTTGATTTTTATACCAACTTTGATCCTTATTTTTTTAATTGTTATATATTTTTCTCTTATCATTTTTTTAATTGAGATTTTTTATCTACTAGATTTGATCCCCATTCTTTTTATTGCTATTTATTTTATTTGAAATAATTTATAAATTTTTTTTTCAATTTCATTCTCTTTAATTTTTTTATCTGTCAGATTTAGTTTTCATTATTTTCATTATTATTTGTTTTATTTGAAATAATTTATTAAATTAGATTATGTTTTTTAATTTCATCCTCCTTCAACTATTTTATCTGTCAGATTTGGTCTCTATTTTTTTTAATAAACTTGAAAAATATAAAACATTAATAAGTTATTTTTCAGCTTATTTTTTATGACATATTCAAATACTAGAAAATATTTTTCAACTTACTTTTCATTACACTACCAGACATAAAAAATTAATTTACTTTCTATAAAAAATACTTTAAAAAAACTACTTTCCTATGTGGTGAATTTGTTTATTCCTAGTCTTGATATTTTAGATTTTTTGAATTCCAGAAAATAAAATAGGCTAAAAGTTTCATGTTAATTACAAGAAACTAAAAGATGTGGGGAAATCTTTGTATATATGCTTAACTTTACTATGGATTATAATAGTGAATTGATAATTTTGCTATTGATAAAAGAATCAATAGAACTGGCATTGGAAGGTAAAATAATATTTCATGGGGTTTATTTGTAATTTTATATTTGTTAAGGGGCTTCTCGGTCTTCTCTCATTTTTTTTGCACAGTAAATTACTTGATAACCTTAAAAGCAAAAAAAAAAAAAAACTTGCGTGTGCCCTACGAGCATCTCGATCTCTTGATTTTTTTAAGCACAATATAATGATCCAATTGACCTTAGAATCAAAATTCTCAAAGCATGGTTTTAGTGGCTTTTACATCATTTTATAAAGGTTTTTTCATAGTAATTATTTGGTGCTAGGGGTAATGTGTTAATTTGATAACTAAAAAAATAAAAGAGTTGTTGATGCATGCATCAGTCGCTCCACTGCCTTCTGACGATGCATGCAGCTCATTCTGATGGTTAAAAACTGTTGTTCGCCATGTCAACCCCACGACGTCCTCTTACTCATGCGATGATGCGTATATGTTGTTTTTCAGCAAGTTGTTGCCGATAATGTTTTTCTTTTTGCCCCATTCTCTCTCATTCATTGAAATTTGCGATGATCATTAAAAATTTCAAGGTAGTCTTCTTAGTTGCACGTATTTAAGTGTTGATCCTTATTTTTTTTTATTTGTATGTTTTTTCCTTGGCCCTCCTGTAGGTTTTTTTTTTAAAAAAGAATTCGCTGTTCAATCTATATTTATTATTTTTTGTTTCTTCAATTTTGGTTATAATTCTTTTTTTTTCTTTTTTTTTTCTTGTCCCTTTAGTGAACATTCAATTGCTTTCAATCTCATCTTTTGATAAAACAAAAACTAATTTTTATTTTGTTTTAACTTAGTTCTCATTCTTTTAGTGATTTCTTCTTTTAATTATTTTGTGAATTTGGTTTTTCTTCTCAATTCAACCCTTCAATATGAAATTATCCATCCTCTCATTTGTTTTTTTTCTTCAATATTCATCCTTGTTCATTTAATTGCTATTCTTTTTTTTTTTTGATCATTTTGTATATATATGTTTTTCAATTTCATCATTTAACATTTGATTTATTGAAAATTAGGCTTTGTAGTTTTTTAAGTCTTGATACTTATGATCAAATAGCTTGAGTCACGAGTTTTATAAACTACCATGGGTTGATATCAATTTTTTTACTTATTTTCTTTTTTGAGCTCATTACTTAGCATTGATCTTTTTTTTTTTTACAAAGTAAGCTTCATGGTTTTCTTTATTTTCCTTTCTATCAGGTTGTCTGATCTCATAAACTGACTTGTGAGTTTTGCGTGTTGACCCGAGTGGACTTAAGCCTTTTTTGGCTTATAATTGCTAAAAAATTATCCCTTTGTATGAATGATTTTTTTTTCAATTTTATCGTTTAACATTTGATTAGTTGAAAATTAGGCTTCAATGGTTTTTAAATTTGGTGCTTCTAGTCAAATAACTTGGGTCACGAACTTAATAGGTTAGCATGAGTTGTCATCGTTTTTTTTTTATTATTATTATTTGGGTTAAGAATTTAACTTCTTGATTGAACCTGGATTTCAGATTTCATAGGTTTCGATTTGGAAATATTAAATTTGGGTTTTTTTTTTATGTTATCAAGTTATTTTAACTTATTGAACTCAATCAACTAAATTTTTTTTACTTATTTAGAAATCCTAGCGTCACCTTAACTTTTTTCTTCTTAAGTCCAAAACAATTCGGGTTAGCGCGTGATGTTATGCCGATCATCTTTATAAGTTTACCTGGGTCACTTTTTGTCATTTTTTAAAATTCTTTTTACTTTCAGCCTTCAATATTTGGTTTATTATAATTAGACTTTTTAATTTGTTTCGATGTGGGTCTATAATTTTATCATGATCTCACACTTTGATCGTGATTTTCATAGGTTAACTATTGTTACCTTGGATCGATCTAATGTGTTGTCATCTCAATATTTTCTTCAAAAAATATGTCAACTAATATGTTACAATTTAAGTATTCTAAAAATATTTCGACCATTATGCATCAAATTTTTGACTTTATAATGTCTTAATGATTTTTAGGCCGAAAAAAAAAAACCAGCGGCATTATGAGGACTAAAAAGTTAGTTGATATCTAAGGATGGATATCTATTTCAGATACTGGTGGGGAAAAAATAATATTGATACACAAAATATAATAATAATAAAATTCAGCCTTGCTAGTCAATCCGGTTACTCACCGATTTAGAGGTTAGTCTAGACCGAGTTTCATTTCAATTTGATTTTTTTCTTTGTCAAAACAATGTTGTTTGTCTTTTAAAAAAAAAAAACCAGAAATGGTGCTGATTAATTTTTTAAAAAATTTAAATGATATTATTTTGGTTAAAAAATTGGATTGATCTACAAACCTAACTTTGAGTCGAGTCAAACCATT
>Ga0307517_10002690_pt1 | contig 28370 bp, 14 predicted proteins | sample 23_EM_MG_FD_194515 | JGI IMG/M metagenome (GOLD analysis project Ga0307517, IMG submission 194515) | Populus trichocarpa ectomycorrhiza microbial communities from riparian zone in the Pacific Northwest, United States - 23_EM | ecosystem: Host-associated > Plants > Roots > Unclassified | place... | reverse complement strand
TAACAAAAAAAAAAAAAAGTAAAACACACTTCTAAACAACTTCCATAATCTTAAAAATTAAATTTTGACTTTAAATAAATTTATAGATAAAAAAAAAACCCAAATATTGAAAAACTTTAGATTTGTAGAGGGGTTATTTATGTAAAATCACTGCTCACACTAGATTCTCTCGCCCTGCTATACCAAATTACCAATCACTAGATCTCTGGCACTTGGAGCCAACTGGTTTACCAGAAATGGAGAACAGGCCAAAACTACATGTCGTTCAAGCCTTAAAGCAACTATTTTTGCTCTTCGCTGTCCACTCTCTCTTCCTCTTCCCCTTCACTCTCTCAGAAATCTTCTTTGAGGAACGTTTTGAAGATGGTTGGAAAGGTAGATGGGTTTTATCAGACTGGAAAAGAAGTGAAGGCAAAGCTGGTACTTTTAAGTACACCGCGGGGAAGTGGCCTGGTGATCCAGATGATAAAGGTACAATAACATGTTCAAGATTTGATCTTTTTGTGTTTATGTTATCTGGGGTTTGAATTTTTTTCGTTTGATTTGTGTGGAAATATGGTGTTTCAGGTATTCAAACATATAATGATGCAAAGCATTTTGCTATATCAGCAAAGATAACCCCAGAGTTTAGTAACCAGAATAGGACTTTAGTGGTTCAGTATTCTATTAAGTTTGAGCAAGATATTGAGTGTGGTGGTGGTTACATTAAGCTGCTTTCTGGCTATGTTAATCAGAAGAAATTTGGTGGTGATACTCCTTATAGGTAAAGAAAATGACCCATTTGATTCTTTTGAGGTTTGAGAATTGGAAAGTGGTCAGGTTTAAAGCTTGCTGTGTCTTTTGTCTTTGCAGTTTTATGTTTGGACCTGATATATGCGGTACACAAACAAAGAAGCTTCATGTTATATTGTCTTATCAAGGACAGAATTATCCTATCAAGAAGGATTTGCAATGTGAAACTGATAAGTTGACTCATTTCTATACATTTATACTTAGGCCTGATGCATCTTATAGTGTGTTGGTTGATAATAGAGAGAGGGAATCAGGAACCATGTATACGGATTGGGATATTCTTCCTCCACCAAAAATTAAAGATACTAAAGCAAAGAAGGTATGATAGGAACTTGGGTTGGATTTTGGTTCCATTTTTTGCAGGAAAATGTGGTGATTTTCATTTTTGATAGTTTGGTGTTTTTAGTCTAGCCAATAAAGGTTGACTTTCATTGTTTCGCAGCCAGCAGACTGGGATGATAGAGAATATATCGAGGATCCTAATGATGTCAAACCAGAGGTATTACCTGGTAGTCTGTTTAATAATGTGGTTGAAATAGTGATTTATATGTGTTCCTGGTACATTTTGTACATTAACTATTTGCTTTGATGTTGCAGGGATATGATTCTATTCCCCGGGAGATTCCTGATCCTAAGGCTAAAGAGGTTTGTTCATTGCCTTTAGCATTTTAGAATCTCTTCTGTAATTTTCTCGTTCTCACCATGTTGGGGTTTGAAACATGTGATTAGACTATTCATGGATTAACTTGCCTTTATACAATGACAATGCTCTGGGAAAATGTCTTTCTTTTTGGCCCTCACTTATTCAACTTGATTGTTGGATAATTAGGTTATAAATAAGAAGAGATATGTAGGTATGTCGTTTATTTAACTGTCACAGCCTAGAAGACAAAATATAACATGCCTTATTCTATTGCTGCTTTGAATAGCCCGATGATTGGGATGAAGAGGAGGATGGAATATGGAGGCCATCCAAGATACCGAATCCAGCTTACAAAGGACCATGGAAAAGAAAGGTGTGCATCCATACTACTAACCAAAAGTTTGAAAAAAAATATCTTTGCTGATTAATAATGATTATTGAATTAAGTTGTTATCCTGATATTGTAGAAAATCAAGAACCCTAACTATAAGGGAAAATGGAAGACTCCATGGATCGATAACCCAGGTATGAATCATTCCATTGAGACCAAATGGTTATTTTTATCACTCGTTTGGGGAAGAATGCTTTGGAACATTTTGGCAGATACAAATGCTCAGAAATAGGAAAATGAGCTTTTTGGCCTATATACCAGCATTTAACCAAATAATGGAGCAGGCAGCATGTTCCAACTTCCAAGTGGTGAACTTTGCTAATGGGTTTTAGACAAGTCTTTTATTGTATAAAAAATGGAAATTTCATATAGGATACTAACAGAGCATAGTAAATGAGCTAGCTTCTATGTTGTAGTAGGAATGTTTGCTGGTATTTTAAAGACAACTGGTCCTCCAACAAGTTTGTATCACTTGTCTCTCTAAGTATGTGGTTGATCTAATAGATGTGCCTGATTTTAGTATCCAATTTCATTTTGTAAATGCGTACAATCCACTTTCCCTTTCTTTTTGTCAGAGTTTGAAGATGATCCTGACCTTTATGTGCTGAAGCCAGTAAAATATGTGGGTATCGAAGTTTGGCAGGTAGGTCTCATAACTTCTTTCCCTCTTCTGGAGATCATTCATACAACCTATTGTTTGGGGGAAACATAGCACATTAATGATACCAAGAAAAAGTAAAATTTAGTTCTTTGAAACAACAAATGATTGTATTATCTGATCTGACAAACACATTTGCCTCTCTTATTTAACCTGGCTTTGTTTATCTGAAATCAAGATAGTAGATTTTATTATATTAGTATCAGTAAACTGGCTTGTTCGAGTGTCGACCAAGCCTTTCATTCTAGATGGGAAAACCATTAATTTTAACTCATTTTTGCTGTACTGGTTTATTGACTTATATCTACCCTCTTAGTGGAGTTAGGATTTGTACTCAGCTCTTTTGATCTGTCCAAATAACTGAGATGCCTTACCCTAAAACAGATTTGAATTTCTCATTGTACATTCCTGGCAGAAAGATTAATCTCTTCCATCATTGTGTTTTCAGTTGAGTTTGGATTTATACTCTCAACTAAAAAACATTCTGAGTTACCTTGATCTGATGACATCAAATATTGCATTGCAGGTGAAGGCTGGATCAATTTTTGACAACATATTGATCTGTGATGACCCACAATATGCAAGAGAAGTTGTAGAAGATGTTTTCCAGAATAGAGAGGTGAATTTATTGATTTTAGAATCCATAATGGCGGCTTGGTTCCAAGGAACATGGATTAAATTTGGTATTTGGATTCTCATTTTATGTATATGCCAGATAGAAAAGGATGCCTTTGAGGAAGCAGAGAAAGTGAGGAGAGCTCGAGAAGAAGAGGTGACTACCTTTGTTTGCTTGCTTTTGGGAATTTGCAATTTGTCCTATAACTCTACTTTTAGCCATTCTTTTTTAGCATTATCCAATGGATTTGAATCATTGCATGAGTAGGAAGCTCAAAGAGCAAGAGAGGAAGGTGAAAAGAGGAGGAAAGAAAGGGGCCACAGGAAGCCTCGCAGAAGGGTATAATATCTCTTGATATCTTCTAATTAAACCTTAGTTGCCACTTCAATGTTGCATCTCTTGAATGCAGCTGCTTGAGTTTTTTAATGGTACCCCTTAAATAGAATCATTTTGATGAATGATGCTCCAAACCATTAAAAGAAGTAAGAACAACACTTTAAACCATTTTCAGATTACCTTTTCATCATGTTTCATTGAGAAAGAGCGATGAGCAGCTAAAGAATCATAAAAAATAAAACGTCATTTTATTTATTTATTGTGAAGCTTTTTATTGGTTTGGTGAATGTTGATATAACATAAAAATTTTGTTTTGCAGCATGATCCCCGGGACTACATGGATGATTACCATGTAAGCATATCTTCGGCACTCTTTCTCTCATTTTCCCATTGAATTGACTCTGTTTTCAATAAACTCATAGCAAGTGGTAAAAGATCAAGGCTTTCTCTACAATAGGCAGGAATTACTTAGCTCGAGCCTTTTACTTTCCATCACATTTCATTAAAAAGGGTACCTATATTCTTTTCCAATCAATATAAAGCAACACAAGCAGATCAACTTTATGGTAAGCTGTTATAACATCAATTTCTTGGCAATGAAGACAGTATGCAGCTCGAGGTGTTCTCAACAATCATGCATGATCTACACTGGAAAATCATCTCATGCTTCAGCTCAAATACTTAAGTTTCCCCCCTGAACTTTTCTTTTGCAGGATGAACTATAAGCTGTCCATGGCTTTTTCCATTCACATCTTACAATCGCAAGAGAGATCAAGTTTCAGATTTCAAAAGGCAGCATGTTTCAGTCTCAAGCATGTCATGTTGTTGTACCTCCTGTTATATTACTGTTGCTGTAACATAAGAGACCTACCACACCAAATAAGTTGACCAAGTTGACGTGCCAATCCAGCCATTACGGCTTATGTGGGCTCTTGTTACTTGAGTTGACGGTAAATTGATGGACAATTTTGAGTCTTCTAATCATTGAAAGTCGTCATGGTTTGAACGGATTCAGGATTGTTTATTAGTTAAGATTTGGCTGTATGAAACCTTTTTGCGGTATAAAGAGAGCAACTTGTGCTGCCAAGTAGATAACTTATGCACTAGGTCATATGGGTTTCATCTCCACAATGACTCAATTTCCCATTGAATTAGCAAAGATTAAATCACGTGCTCTGGTGAGTTGACTATTTTTTTTAAAAAAAAAAAGTCAAAAAAAGTCAATTAGTTTCTTATTGTGTTGAACAGGTTGAAAGTCTGTTGTCTGGGTTTTTAATTGGGTTGTAATAAGTTAATTATCTATTATTAATTACAAAACCCGACCCGAGCCAGGTCAGGTTTGATCTACCAAGTCGATTTGGATCTCGGGTCGTTCTCAAGAATCTCAACATGGCCTGAAAACACTGTAAGACCTAACATCTTCTGTTCTTGTTTGCTGTGTGTGTGTGTGTGTTCTCGTTATATTCCACTGTTGCTGAAAGCATTTCTAATGATTATTCTTTGATTAGGGCTAAAAAACAATTCTTGATTAGGGTAATTTTGGGAAGGAAAAGGAAAGAATGGATCGGACTTGACGCGTAATCTGCCACGTGGGCCCAGCATAAAGCAGTTAGTGACGTTACTCTCCACTCCGAACACCCACTTACACGTAAAGGGTCTCCGTCACCTTTTCCTTTTAACGTTCCTCACCGTCATGTAACTTTATCATCTCTTCTACAATGAACAAGAGCAACATAAATTAAGCTAATAGAATAATAATACAGAAGAAAACAAAATTGCAGTCCATAAAAATTGATAAAAAATAAGTGGAAAATAATATTTAAAAAACCGACATCTATAGTTCCAATTGAGCATTAGAAAAATGTTTAAATTATATATATATATATATATATATATATATATATATATATATATATATATATATATATATATATATATATGTTTTTAAGATTCTAATTTAGGTGACTTGTTTTCCATGTTGGTCAACAAAGTATCATAATAATAAATCATCATCATCATTCAAGTGATAAGTGCCACCAAAGTGCCAACCCACAAACATCCACAATAACACTCTCTCTTTTTCTCTCTAAAAACTCAAAAGAATAAAAGAATAAAAAATAAAAGAGGGAAAGAGAAAGAAGGGGAGCGATGCAGATGATCTCCAAAGCATCTTGTGCCATGGCTTCCCTTCCTTGCTCCAGGGTGGGTTTACTTTCTTGCTTGTTTGCATTCCTTGTTTACTCCAAACCCTCTTGATTTCACTCTATGTTTTGTGCTTTAGTGGTTGTTTAAACTTTAAAGTTTCAGTCTTTATGGGAAATGAGTGATCTTGATGTCTTAACCCATTTGAGATACTGCAAAATCTCTGCATCTGTTTTTTTTATGCACTATCTGCTTGTTTGTTGTTTAAAGTTTTCTTTTTAACTGTTTTAAAGAAAGCCCATTTACTGTTTGTACTGGTTTTGATAGTGGAAGTAGAACAAATGGTAGAAGTTCAGGAGGTTGGATGGTAAAGAATCACGTGATTTGATGCAATGGACATTTTATTTTTAGTGAATGTTGAAGGAGATGGCATGATTGGTGACTTGTATGTTGACGTATGAACTTTTGATGAAAGGAAATCATTTTGAGAAGTTAACCTTCCATGTATACTGTTTGGCCTTTCTAATGGATATGATCCATTTATTAATTTCCATCTGGTGCCTTTTGTTGTGAACCGCAGGGGATGCTTTTCCATCTATATGGAATAGGTTTTTGGTGTTTGTTTCTGGCCTTTGGTGCAGTAGATGTGCTTGCAAAATTTGTGGAGATTGATAATTAGGACCTTACTGTTTTTTCTCTCTCATATTATTAGGTGAGGAGTGGGATTCGCGTAAGGCCAGGCACGAGACAACTTTCCCTTAGAAAAGTTATTGTGTATGGATTCATGCGTTTGTTGTCCACACCGTTCAAAACCTTGCGTGGAGCAAGTCGAACACTTAAAGTTGCTCAATTTTGCAGCGTTTCCAATATGTCTTCTTCATTGCAAATTGAATTGGTAAGAATTTGTAATGTTTTTATTTTGCAAGCTCTGTTATAGTTTTGAAAATATTTAGTGTTCTTATTGTGAATGGATGCCTTATATCGTTTTTTGTTACGTTCATTGCTTCAGGTGCCATGTCTTAAGGACAATTATGCATATCTTTTACATGACGTGGATACAGGCACAGTTGGAGTTATTGATCCGTCTGAAGCTGCACCTGTTATTGATGCTTTAAGTCGGAAAAACCGAAATTTGACTTATATACTAAACACTCATCATCATTATGATCATACGGGTGGGAATGAAGAGTTGAAAGCAAGGTATGGTGCAAAGGTATGCGACAGTGTTCCCAAGTTCTTTTTTCTCCCAACTCTCATGGGATGAAATTAAATGCATTTAATTGATACAAGAAGCCAGCATTTTTATTCACCATTTTAAATCTGCTTGTATTGAGTCTAATTCTAAAAAAAAAAAAAAGCTCAGACAAAGGTTTTCAGTGAATGCTGTGTCTTCCATCTGAGTATTAAGAGGGACCTAGATGCCTGTTTGTGAAGTGGCTCTCAAAATTGTGTAGTTTTTACAGTTTTGCTTTTTGTTTGTAGGTAATTGGTTCAGGAGTTGACAGGGATAGAATTCCTGGCATTGATATAGTTCTGAATGACGGGGATAACTGGATGTTTGGAGGCCATGAGGTGCTAGTAATGGAAACTCCTGGCCATACCCGAGGTTCTATTTCCTTATCAATCTACATTAGGAAATCGCATTAGTGAGAAACATGCCATTATAATGTCAAAATGCAATCTTTTCTTCTGTTGACTGGAAAAGGTATGTAAAATCAACACGTTTCCTTGCAGCTCCAAAAAAAGAAAAAATAATGCATTTCCTAGAAGCATGAACCTGTGATACATGAGTTTATAAGTAGAAAAAAACTCATTTGAAATATGAAGAACACCAATATAAAGTCTGAGTCATATGAAACAGTTGGAAGGCCACAACAGGCTATACCTTCTGATATATGTCCTCCATGCCATTAAAATGCGAAACTTATGACTTTCTGCTTGGACATTATCTAGTTAGCGAGGGACATGTGGTATGCATTCAATACAAAAATTGAAGCAAGCAAACAATTTTTGTTGTTTCAGCTAAACCAATGAAAGAAAATGTAGCAATTTTGTTGGTTAAATTGTCTGTCGTGTCCTCATTCTTTCTAGTGATTGCTTACATGGAGAATCTGGGTATTTTCAAGTGGGATGGTGTGATATTTGCTGGCTTCTCTTGTGGGTTTTGGGTTTAGTAAAGAGCACAAGACTTTATGGTTATGCAGCTACTGAGTAAATAGTTGTCTTGACATTCAGCATTCATTTAATTGCAGGCCATGTAAGTTTCTACTTTCCTGGTTCGGGGGCAATTTTTGCAGGAGATACTTTATTTAGTCTGTCATGTGGCAAGCTTTTTGAAGGGACACCTGAGCAGGTAATTCATGACACGCATTCTTCACTAAGCTATAATTTTGAGGTCGGAAATAATATCTGATGATGCAATATTGAGATGAATATATTGGATTGAGCCTTCCTATTTAGACAGTTTCAGCGCTTGAATCCTCAATGTGAAACGATTCTTTAAAATATCACTTCATCTTTTTAACTAGAAGAGTAATGAATTGTTAAATGATACATGTTTTCTGAACTTGAAAGTTGAAAATTTTCTCAAGCTACCACACAAAAAAACTTAAAATTCTGTGTTTTTAAAGCCTCCTGAAAAAATATTTATTTATTTTTGTATTTACTTTGCAAGTTGGACGTTTGGATGGAATCTTTTATAGTCACAAGTGGACAGTCCTGTTGTCAAATATTGAAATGAACGAGTGAAACATTGGAGGATGGGATAGAATTACCCCCCCCCAACTGTAGTCCAAAGCCCAGCTGGCCTCTCTTAACCAAAAGAGCATATTTAATAAGAAGCTAGTTGCCTGATTTCATGATGATTGAATACTATAGCATCTGATTTTCTTTGTTGCAGATGCTTTCATCCCTCAGGAAAATCATGTCACTGCCAGATGATACAAATATATATTGCGGTCATGAATATACGTTGGTTGGTCACCTATATATTTGTTTTCCATATTCTTCTTGTTTTATCTACTAAAGATCAAAGTTAAATGCCCTAACCATGATGCATGTTTTTTGACAGAGTAATTCGAAGTTTGCACTGTCCATAGATCCAAATAATGAGGCACTCCAGTCCTATGCAGCCCATGTGGCACATCTTCGCAGCAAGAGTTTGCCAACTGTGAGTCTTAAGCCTTCTTTCTTTATTGAATACCTGGCCAATGACGGGCTACTGTGATGAGAGAAGCCTTCACTGCCTGAACCCCAACTCCCCTCACCCCCACCCTACCTTGAGTTCACAATGAGAGCAGGACTCTATCCTGTGTCTAGTATAAGGCCAGGAGAATTTAGCAACTAAGTGATGCGCCACCAGATTTTCTGATTTTTTTTTTATCTAGAAAGGAAATGATTTTATGATTTGTGCCTCTTATCAGTCTTTGGTCTTGAACCCTCAGGAAGCTCTTCACTGTGTTGGACATTCCTATCCATGATTGATCTTTTGATTTTTTAAACTGAAATTGACTTTTGAAAGGTATCTTGCTTTTTGATAGAAAATATATGCGCACCAATTTCAGTTGCATGTCATGCAATTATCCAATTTTGAAGTCAACTTCTCTTTTGCAATGCTCATTACTGTACAACAGCACATACCTTCTTCGGCTTTATAGAAGCACTTAAGTTATAAGCCCTTAGTTTTCCTGCCTGGCACCGGCTATTTGTCAGGCGGTTAACTTTGTAGAATCGCACAAGCTTCCTCATGTTTGTGTGCCTTGAAATGGCGATCAGTTTCAGTAAAAGTTGAAGTGGCAAGCAAGCTGGGTTGCTTAGCCACTATCAATCTGCATAATGATTGTGGACTTGATTTAATTTGGTAGTCCTGTGTGTGTTTTTATTTTCTCGTCTTATCATTTAACTTTAAGTTTTATCTTCCTAAAGTTCCACATTGAGGGTGATTTTTTCTGTCTCGTCAGATTCCAACAAAGTTAAAGGTTGAAAAGGCTTGTAATCCTTTCCTTCGCACTTCAAGCACAGCAATCCGGCATACCTTAAATATTCCAGCAACAGCAAATGATTCAGAAGCGTTAGGCGTTATCCGCCAAGCAAAGGACAATTTTTAAGATCACTTGCAAGATTATATCTACTTGTCTATAGGATAGGTGACCCCGCCATGTATTATTCTCTGCCAATATGTTCTTTTATCTAGAGTTTTGATATCTTGAATTTCCTTTGGATTCTTTAACCACAAGAAACAGCAAATCCAGTTGCCAGTAACAAATGCTTTCTTCTATTCGAAAAATTGGTTTAATTTTGTACTGGTTCAGCATTTTTTTGCTTTGAAAATATTGCATGAAGGTATTCATTTCTCCTTCTGGTTCATGCCATGGTGTAAAACACTTACTACTGTTTGACTAAAGTTAGGCTTGGCAAGAGCTTTGACTTTATTAGTCAGCAAGTGCTGCTCCTTGCTCTTGTTCAAAGATGGAGAGCTGAATTATCTCTTTGGTCAGTGTTCTTTGAATAGAAAACTTCACAGAAAATGGAATATCAAGACGAGAGTTAAAAACTTGGTCGTCACTATTTAAAATTAAAATATAATTTAAAATTAAAAAATATAAATTAATTTAAAGGGAAAAAAACAATTTTTTTTTTAAATCACAGTACAAAGAATGGGTGGGTTTATCGAACAAAGCAAAACCCAGACATTGTTCCCTTCTCCCATTAAACATAATGGCACCATGTCCATGAAGTTGACAGAGGCAGTCATGAAGTAACCTTATCTGCTCTGCCGCTGCATGTATTCTTGAAAATTGAAACCAACAATATGCCCTTCAAGCTTTGGACCAGTGCTTGCTTGTTTTGTACTGGGGTAGTTTTATTTTTAATTTTTTTATTTAAAAGAATATTAAATTAATATTCTTTAAGATATATTTTTTTAATAGTTTTGATGTGTTAAAATAAATAAAAAATAGAAAAACAACATTTTGATGAAAATACATCTATTATTCCCAATTAAAAAGTACTTTTAAAAAACACCATTTATCACAATATCAAACACATATTAATGCTACTTCTCTTGTTTATAAAACCAAATTCAATGTCTAACTCGTTCCAAGACCTTGGTTACAGGTTGGCGAGCTCAATCCATGAATCGATAGGTTAACTTAATTTTTTTATATCAAAATAATATATATTATTTTGATAAAAAAATATTTAATTTATAATAAAACTTGATCTAAATTAGATTCCAAGTCGAAAAGTTACCAAGTTTACTCATTCAGCAAGGCTTTATAACTATGTTAATTCTCATTGTTCAATTCTCTCATCATTAGATCATCTAATTGGAATTTTTATACGAGTATTTTCTCTTCTATTATTCCAATAACTTTGACGCATTAAAATTAAATTTATCTTAAATTAAAAATATATTATTCAAGTGCTTTCAAAACTGAAAACTCATAGATATTATGTTTCTCATGTCAAGATTAGAACACTAGAATTTGAGAGTTAGACCTTAGGATTCCTTAAATCAGATGAATAGACAGTGTCTCTGTTTTTAAGGTACTCTCGCTATTGCAAATGCCCATGAAAAGCATCTTTCATTTTCAAAAAATTCCTCCGTGTTAAAGATTAACAAATATTGATTTTGAAATATTTTTTATTTAAAAATATATTAAAATAATTTTTTTATTTATTTTTAATATCAACAAATCAAAATTATTCTTTTATTAATTTCGAGAGGAAATACAACTTGCTGATAATACTGCTGTAACACCCGTGAAATAATAGAAAAAAAATGTTCAGATATGATCATGGATAGATTTGCATACAACTCTATTGGCTCTGATCTTGACTAATGAATTATGTTCTACACTTCTACTCGAATCAAGCTTTTTTTCATGTCTTGTTTCCCTTTCGATCTCTTTTTTATCACTCTTGAAATTTTGCTCCCTGCATGAAGTGTTGATCTGAAAAACCCGTGATATGAAACTTAAATTAGTTTTAAGTTGAATTTAAATTAATTTTAAATTGAACTAGAGAAATATATAAATATATTGATTTGAAAAGCTTGTGATGTATAACTTAACTTAAATTGGTTTTAAGTTAAACTAAAAAAACATTGATTTAATAAAAATTATGTGATCTGATTGGGTTTTTAGTGATTTAGTTAACTTGGTTAAATTCAGTCTAAATTCAATTAGGTTAATAAAAAGAAAATTTTTTTTAAATAAAAAAATGAAATTTTGATAAAAATAATGAATATAGATCGTGTAAGCTTCTATTTATATCATTTGGATTGAAAAGCATGTAAAATGATGCTTTCTAACCTAAAAAGCAGAAGTAACAGTTTGTTTAAATGAACTCTAAATTCAAAAAAAATTAAAAAAATAGAAAACATATATTTTTTTTAATTAACGTGGATGTTTGAGTCAGTTTGCGTGCACCTCGACTAATTCCACGGATCCTGAAATTAATGACCATGTAAGTCTCCAATAACCCTAAGATTTGTGAGATTCAAATTAATGACGTCTAGAGAATAAATCTAGAATTTTATCAATTAAACTATATCACTTTAAATTATAATTTACATTTCATATTAGGCAATGGAGAGTAAATTCTCATTAGTTGTCTTCGTATGTCTTTGCTTGTTAATAAAAAATATATACCATATTTTTATCCTTACAATATATGATCTTTTATTTATTTTTAAACTTTTCGAGTGTGAATTCTCAAAAGGTTATTTGAACCTTGTGTTTGTCTTCGACAAGATTAAAGAGATTATTTGGTTTTGCCGGTTATTTTTAAAAATATTTTATTATTTTAAAATATATTAAAATAATTTATTTAAAAAAAAATATTTTCAATATCAACATATTAAAAAAAATCAAAAATAAAAATAAATAAATAAATAAATTAAATTTTTAACAACTACACGGGCTAGCTATGTTTGCCAAACAAATTATAAAAATTAATTATCATAATTTATTTGGTTGTGGAATTTAGTAGTGTTCTAGCAAAAGTATTCCTCTAGATACTTTGGCTATATGAACAAGATCTAATACTAGATTGCTTTTAAATAAAGTTAATAAAAGGAAATCTTTCAGAAAAACAATACCAGCCCATTGTAATATTATAGAAAACAATGTGTTAAAAGCACTTTACAAATTTGGACATTGTTGTTCACCAATCCTATTTTTTACCAAAATCATTACAAAATAAAAACACAAATTATAAATATGAGAAAATTCTTTAAAAATAAATATAAGTCGACTTGATCAACAAAGTGTTGGTTTAGCGGTTAAGATACCGTTATATCCATGCAAGAGTGAGAACACAAATTTGATTTTAAAAAAACACACTTATTGAGAGGGACAATTATAAATCTCGAACGAGACTAGTCTCACTCTTTAGAAAAAGTGTGAGGATACCCCAATGAAAAAAATAAATTAGAAAGACTTACTATTTTTTTCTTTTAAATGATCCAATAACTCACATTTTAAAAATTGTTTTTCTTAACTTTTTATTCTTGAGAATAACATTAAGTAACTCGTACTTTTTTCTTACTAAAATATAATCTTAAAGTTTCAACTAGAATGATAAATTAATATTTGACATGTTTAGTATCGCGAGTGTGTTTTAAAAGTATTTTTTATTTAAATATATATAAAAATAATATTTTTTATATTTTTTATTTTTAACATCATTAGAATAGTTAAAAAACTCTAGAAAAAATATTAATTTAATATTTTTTAAAATAAATATACTTTTAAAAATAATTTAAAATAAAAAACTAACACACTCCCAAACGAAAATAAAAAATAGAAAAAAATACATCTTATTACCCTTAAAATATATATATAAAAAAAACTCATGAAATTATTCACTATTTAACCCAACAACAAACCCCAAAACGACAAACCGTTTCCCAACCTCACGCCTCCTATAAATAAGAGCCACCCGTCATCATCAGCTTCCCTTCTTTAAAAAAATTCCCCAAATTAATTTTATTCAAAATCGTCAAAACCCTAATTTTCTAACAAACTCTCTAATGGCGCCGCCGCCATTGAAATCAAACAAGGCAGGAACGCTAAAATCAGAGACAGACCAACAGAATTCAGCGGAAGTCAAAGAATCGAACAATCTATGGGTAGGGAATATATCGAGAGAAGTAGCAGATTCAGATCTAATGGAGTTGTTTGCGCAATTCGGTGCGCTTGATAGTGTAACGACGTATTCAGCAAGAAGTTATGCGTTTGTGTACTTTAAACATGTTGAAGATGCTAAACAAGCTAAAGATGCCTTGCAAGGGAGCTCTCTTCGTGGAAATCAGATTAAAATCGAGTTTGCTAGACCGGTTTGTTGTTCTTTTCATCTTATTACTATCATCATTTTTCATAATTTTGATTTGATTTTGGGTTTTACTAATGATGGGTTTGTGGATTTTGGGTTGAATTTGATGATTGATTTGTTGTGTAATATTATTTATTTGCGTCTGTGTGGTGATGATGATAACAGAGTTAACCACAAAAAAACCCCCTTTTCCTTCCCCGATCGTAAAAAAATTAATCCTTTTAAAATTATAATATAAATAGAGAGGATTTGCGAATTTGGGCGTTTTGATTCAACGTGCGAGCCTTTTATTTTATTTTTTTTATCAAAATTGAAATCGAAACACTCAATTAAGATTGGGTTTTTAAGTGATTTGGAGAGGAAATTTTGGTTAATTTGAAATTAAAAAAACTTTATTTTTTTTAAATTGGGCAATAACATTTGACAAAGGAGTTAAAAGGAATAAAACATATATGTATATTTTTTTGAAAAGATATTCAAATCATTTTCTCAAACCATTCTGGGGTTAGATTTTCAATTTCTACATTGATATTCCAATGGAAAATCATCTCGTATTTCATTATTAGGCATATCAAGTTGTACTCGCAGCCGATTTCCGATGTATTCAAACAATAATTTCATATCCACGGAGTTGTACTCCCTCGTCTTCTTGCTGGAAAAAAATCGTATCCCATTCCAATAATCATCTACTTCCCATTATATTTCTCCGTAACCAAGAAATAGAGAAGGAAAATGAATTCTCTGTTGCCCAATTCTCTTTCCTAACCATTGGATTCGTCAATGAATGTCAATTCATAATTGACGGTGGTGTCAATGGCTGCCAATCTAAATCCAATAGTCAGTCGGTCAATTCAATTCAATGGATTTCGTGAAATTACTATGAGATAGCCAATTATTTGTCAAATATATTTCTGCGCACAAGCTTCCTAATACTCAAATCCCAATAGGGTCTGCGGTTTTTTCTTCCTTCACATGATAAATATTTTGCGTTGCTAGTTAGATGATAGAGCTTTACCACGATTATTGAGTATACTAAAATAATCAAGAGGAAGGTTAAAGAAAAGGGACAATTTCCTGGAAACTAATCAAACCTCCAAACGTGAATTTGCCATTCCAAGACGTGCATAAAGTAATATTATCACTTTACATACGCCCTTCAGGTCATAATCGTGTGTCGACTGGTAGGTGGGTGGGTGGGAGCGACTAGTCATCATTTCTGCCAATTCAGGAAAGATGGATAACCAAAATCGCAGGCTGCTGAATATTGGATGCCTAGGGAAAGCCCCATTTAGATCCTTAACCTAAATATCAAGTTTACTCTGAAATGTAGTCACCTGGGTACATGCAAGAGTTTTAACTGTACGAGTAAGAAGATAAGTCCTAACAAGCAAAGAAAGTAAAGATCGGATATAGTTTATCTCTGGAATTTGACAAGGTATACAATTTGACCTCGTGAATAGTTTAGGATTATTAGCTAAATTGTATAATCAATTGCTTTGCATGATGGATACTATACCATCTAAGCCTTCAAAATATTCCAATGAGAAATTTGGTTTATGGGCGATAAAACTTCCAAAAGCAAACTATTCAATATGACTTCATATTGGAGGAAGTTCAAAGACAATTACTAAGCGATTCATAATGTTAAAGCATGTATATGGTAGATCGTCTTTTAAAGATCATAGTCTTCATTCATTATGGCTAGGAAAACGGAAAGAAAATGGAGTTACTTTGTCTGAAAGCCTTCGTATGTTTCATGGCTATCAACCTGAAAAACTTGTAGAAAGAAATATAACATTACCTTTTCTTACCAAAGGACTATCCTTGTTGATATTAATAGTGATTTTTTTATTATGCTAATGTTTTAACTCAGTGATTGGACGGTGGCAAGTTTTCTAGAATCTGACTGTTTTCTGTAGTACTCTTATAATGGAAATTTGACAAGATGGTCAGTATGAAGTTATTTTTGTGATAGTACTTGAAAATATTAAAATTGTAAGTGCTATAAACAAGTTGTTCAATGCTAAGGTTGCCCTTTCATAGATCTGTAGAATTCATGATTTATCGATATTTTTCTCTTCTTCTTAGTTGTTATTGATGCATTTTCTATGTTTTAACTATTCAGAAAGTGGTAATACCGGCAACATCTTTTTTCCCACGAGAACATGTGTCACTTGAGCTTCTTCCTTTTCTTTTCTTAACCCTCCCTCTCTTTTCCAGGCCAAACCTAGCAAGTATCTGTGGGTGGGTGGAATAAGCTCATCAGTTTCTGAGGAACGGCTGGAAGAAGAGTTTCTTAAGTTTGGTAAAATCGAGGATTTTAAGTTTCTTAGAGATCGAAAGATTGCATATGTTGAGTATTTGAAACTGGAAGATGCTTTTGAAGCGATGAAAAACATGAATGGAAAGAAAATTGGTGGTGATCAGATTCGTGTGGATTTCCTTCGATCACAATCCACAAGAAGAGTAAGTTGATATCTTTTGGACGTGTATATACATATGTTTGTGCTGAGGGCAATCTTCACTGATAGAGCTTCCATTATATAAACAAACTAGAGTTTGTTGAAAATTCTGAATGATTTGTGTTTAAACTGATTCCAGCAAAGTATTAAATGTGCCTGCCCTCCTATGACACCCATCACTTTAATTCATATACTGATTGCTTTTTTTCAAATGGATTCAATATGCTTTAGTTTTTTTTTATTTTTCCCTTTTATTCATTTGTATAAACATAGCTGATATTTTCTTTACCGTCTCCAGGAACAGTTACCCGACTTTCTTGATTCAAGAGAGGATCAGTTTTCAGCAACACATTATGGAGTTAGACGACCTCAGGTGGTAAATCATGAACAACCTTAACTCTAATACAACTGCAAACTCTCTCATTTCTCATTTCCTTAATCATGCATGTTAAGTTATTATATGTCTGCTGGTTGTATACCCTTTTACTCATTTCGCAACCTTAAGAAACTTATACTGCAAACTAAAGCAGTTAAGCCTAGACCTGTTCAATGATTTTTTGGGAGAAACTTGGGCTTCATGTAATGATATTTGAAAAGATTTTTAGTTGGCTAGTAATGTTTAAATTGGCTTAGTTGAGCCAAATTTTGTTTGACAGTAGTCTGTCCATATGGATTATATTTTGAATTTTCATTTTTCATGTTGCAGCTACCTCAGTCTTTGGGAGGACGGAAGGACGGTCAACCCAGTAATATTTTGTGGGTAGGCTATCCTCCTTCTGTGCGGATTGATGAACAAATGCTACATAATGCCATGATTCTTTTTGGTGAGATTGAGAGAATCAAAAGCTTTCCTTCAAGGCATTATTCATTTGTGGAATTTAGGAGTGTTGATGAAGCCCGGCGTGCTAAAGAAGGCCTGCAAGGGCGGCTTTTCAATGATCCTCGTATCACAATTATGTTCTCAAGTAGTGGGCTGGCACCTGGGAAAGAATACTCTAGTTTTTATCCTGGAGTTAAAGGTCCACGGCCAGAGATGTTTAATGAACATCCTTTCACACCCATGGATGTCATGTTCGATCAACCTGGGGGGCCAGGAAATTTCGGCAGTCCATTTCCACCTAGTGGCATTCACAGACCTAACCTGCCAGTACGGCCTTTTGGTCCTCAAGGTGTTTTTGACACTTTACTTCAAGGTGGAGAGTTTAACGATTTAGCTCCATCACATAGCACTCGAGATCCTGCATCTGGGATCCTTCCTTCTCCTGCTTCTGGTATTAGGCCATCCATGAGGTCGGTTTCTAGTGGTTGGGATGTGCTTGATCCCAGCCAGTTTCCTAGGGAGGCCAAGCGATCAAGGATTGATGCTGCACCATCTATTGATGATGATTCTTTTCCAGCTAGAAAGATGGATGATCGTGATCTGGGGTTGGACAAATCATATGGGCTAGGTCCTAGAGGTGCATATCCAAGTCTCCAGGGGAATAGCAGTCTTAGTCCAGTTGGTGGTAGGTTTAAGGGTCATTTTGATAATGATTTCATATGGCGTGGGATTGTGGCCAAGGGTGGAACGCCTGTATGCCATGCCCGTTGTGTCCCAGTAGGGAAAGGGATAGAATCAGAGATGTGAGTATGAAATTTGCTCTTAGCACTTTTTTGTCTGTGCATTTTGCACATCGCAACCATTTAAATGTTGTAGCCTGTATGTAATTTTGTTTACCTATAGCACATGCGTTCTTACATGGAATAGTTTCACCCTACAGAATTATTTGTTTCTGTTCGTTGTAGAAGCTGAGACACATGGCTGGGTTGGCTTGCCAAATTTCCTTGAAATTTACAAAGTCTCCTCACCTTAATTATTTGCATAAAGTTGCTCATAATGCCTTTTTTCTATCACCATTAAATCTCCTGCTGTTGTTTGCTGCTGAAACGTCATTTTGCATCATAAATATTCTTTAGCTAACTCTTTGACATGCAACATTCTTGACCAACTCCTTCCTGATAAATTCCAATTCTGCTCCTCTGGCTTCAAACTTAGCTTTCAATGGATGATGTCACTCAATAATGGCTCCGTTCTCACTAGCATTTCACCTTTTCCATCAAGCACTTCAGCAATAACCTCCTTTTCACATCCTAACATGTGATCTTCCTACTTTGCAGACCTCATGTCATAAATTGCTCAGCAAGAACAGGGCTGGATATGCTGGCTAAACACTATGCTGAGGCAATTGGGTTTGACATTGTCTTCTTCTTGCCGGATAGTGAAGAAGATTTTGCTTCCTATACAGAATTTCTGCGTTATTTGGGTTTAAAGAATCGGGCTGGTGTAGCAAAGTTTGATGACGGGACCACTCTATTTCTTGTGCCCCCATCCGATTTCTTAAAGAATGTGTTGAAAGTTGCAGGACCTGAACGATTGTATGGTGTAGTTCTCAAGTTGCCACAGCAGGTCCCTAGCAACACATCAATTCAGGAACAATTGCCTCAGCCCATCCATTTTTCTCAGTATACAGACAATCAGATTCCACCACCAGAAGCTGATTACAATCAGCTCCGTCAGGGGGAGGAGCGAGGAATGCCAATCCATCATAACAGGTTTTTGCATGAGGATTCTAAGCTTCCTCCCAAATCATTTTATCCTTCGACAACAGAGTCCATTGCAGTGCCACCAGTTCCCCAAGAATATGCGCCAAATCTTAGTGCAGGACCATCCACTGCGGGAGTTTTGACACCTGAGCTTATTGCTACTCTTGCAACATTTTTGCCCACCAATAAGCAGTCATCTAGTTCAGAAAGTAATCAACCAGCATTGGGCTCTTCTATTGTCAGGCCACAATTTTCTTCAGTTGCACCTGACAGAGGAATTTCCTCTCAGGGATGGAAGCATGATAATCAAGTTTCTGGAAATGCAAGTCATTTACAAATGGGGAACCAGTTCAATTCTCAGGTTCAGGTTCAGTCTCAGTTCCAGCCTTACCCATCTGTCCCCAACACATATAGCCATTCAGCAACTGTGGTCCCTAGCAACAGTCAGATCCAAGATTCTACTGCCAGCCTATCGCATCAGAGTGTAACTTCATCCAGACCATTGACTAATTTTTCTATGCCTTCTCAAAGTGGACAATTTGCTTTGTCTCCACAGGTCAGCCAGAAAAATCTGCTCAAAGTCCCTCATGCTACTCAGAAGGGCCATGGGGTAGTCCATGGAACAGATGTTCTGGAGCCATGTAGCCCTTCAATTATTCAGAAACCTAATCATACTGATACCTTGTTTTCAGGTTCAGGGAGCGAATTATTCTCAGACCCAATCAGGGATCCCACCATCTGCAGACAGAGGGAACTGGGAGCTCCCCAATCAAGTGCAGCAATTCCAACCTGCTCTTTCTGGATCTGGGCAGGGCACCTCAGAGGTTGAGGCTGACAAGAATCAGCGCTATCAGTCAACTCTGCAGTTTGCAGCCAACCTCCTGCTCCAGATACAGCAGCAGCAGCAGCAGCAGAAGACTGCTACCAACCCAGCTGCACACGGATCTGGAAATCAGCAATGAGTTTGCTCTCATCAAGGTAATTATTCCTGCTATGACTTTTTTATTTACTCAATTGTTAAGTCCTTTTAGAATAAAGTGATATTGCGGCTGTAAGTGTGGTTTGAATGTTCAAGTGATTAAATGTGTTTGTTATTTGTCTATGATCTTAACTCACAGGTTTAGTACAGCATCTTCTCTAGTAAAGTGAACACTGTGGTGTTTCATGTATTTTTCCCCCCTTAATTTAATTGCCCATATCTATTGAAAACCTTTTTAGATAGATTAGCATTTGAATGCAAGATCTGCTATGATTGTTATTTGATAGAGGGTCTGCTCTGATATACAAAACATCGATGTGCAAATGAGTAAATTCATCGACGTACTTGTAGTCTTGTACATTACATTTAAGATGGTAACATTAGATGTTGGGAAATAGAATTGTCATGGCTGTTTGGAAGAGCTTGAGTTGCTGTAAGGTGCCCAGGAAGAGATGACTTACTTAGATTGGGTTGGGACTTAATTATTGGAGTTCTATTTGATATTGATGATACAAGGGATTTCATTCAGGAAGAAATGGACGATTTTAGATCAAGTTAGAACTAGTTTTTTGGAGTTATTTTTGTAATAATGATAGAAGGGATTTGATATGGAAGATAGTCTTCTGAAGATGATTGCTGGCATCATATGCTGTAGTTTGGCACTTAGAGAGCTGACTATGCTTCAACAGTGTTTTATTCAAGACTGTTATTTTCAAGGAACAGTGGTATGTTTTAAGTCGAATCGGTTGGTTTTGGTCTGTACCTGTAATTGTTTTTTATCTGGTAATTCAATAATCATCTCTTCTGGGATATTGGTTTTCAGCTTGTTTTATTTGCTTAAACTAACATTGAAGCTGATTTTCAATGGCTTTCAGCTTGTTTTCAATGGTTAAAATAACCTTGAAACTGGTTTTCTCTTGGTAGAAGTAGTTTTTTAAGTTTTGGGGATTTGTAGACATGTTTCATTTCATTTTTATATTCTAATCAGAAAATTGCCTCTCTACTCTAGTGAGCGTTGTAAGATGATTGTAACAGCCAAAGGGAAAAAAAAAAGAGAATTTATTCTTGTCTTCAAGGTAATGTTTGGTACCAAATAATGAATGCAATTTAATAGAGAGGAACATATTCCTCTCTCCACTACAGTGCAATCACATTCCATTACGATCTTCTAAATGTATCATAGTTTGAAGAGCAAGCATCATTTTTTCTTAAAGGCAATCTGTTAGTGCTTGATGCAGCATTAAATCAGGCACTTAATAGATTTAAGGTTAAATTTGATGGGACTGAATTTTAAGCTTAGACATAGGATTTGGAAAGCCATATAAAATCAACTACATGCTGTAATGCATGCGGATTTGAGGTGGAAGGGGTGTTTTTATCTCCTAGTCATTTGTGGGTCATGTCTGCAGTTTATGGACAGAAGGTTTGCTTGTAACTTAGCAGCAATGATGACAGCAGATTGGTTATTCTATTTTGAACCATGCCTTGGAAATGATAATGCAGCAAAATGAGGGTGATATTGGTAGAGGGTTATAACGTTCACTTCGCAATCAGTGGCATTGATAATGAAATTAGGAACAATACTTTTTATTATGAGATTAACTGAATGGGCAGCTGTTTAAAGAGGTCGAGTCCAAGAATTCTATTTTTTTGGATGGCCTTTTTGCTTAGGATTGCGCCTTTTAGCCTATGGAACATGACAATCAACTCTGCTCTTTTGGTGCTTTGCAGTTTCTGCGCACTGTAACATATCTTCATGCTTTTGATGCTTTAAATTCTGTTGGTCATTGAATCCTGATGCATTCAAATTTCAATGTTGACATGCATGTCATTTTTATTTCTATCAAACCTGTCGTATAATCTTTTTTTCTTTGCATTGCATGACCAATTATGGTATTATATTATGTGGTGTATCATTGTTCATCTTTACTGCTATCAAGTTTTTTCTCTTGCTGATTAGATGTATTCGTTTGTTTGTTGATGCTTAATGTTGAATGCCTGAACAGATGGCTATGCTTTCGTTGTTTTAAATGCATGTTTCTTTTTATATGCTTATATTTTATGGTCATATGCCCCCCTTTTTGTTTGCATTTCTATTATCTAAGCTTATATTTCTCTGTGACCGTGTAGCTCTTTCTTTTTCATGGACTTTTCATATATGTTACCAAAATTTAGGTTGGATTTGCTTAATTGCAACCATGAGATGTAATTGTACTTTGTAAGAGTTGGTTTTACATAAATATTTAAGACATCTACTATTGAATTTCCTGAAATATGGTCTCCCAAGGTTGTTTCCTAAAATGAGTCTTAATTTTGTTAAAAGGCCCTTGAAATCAATACACTCAATAACGTATGCCCTAGAAGTTTTTATAGATATAAAAAATGATGAGAGTTGATATATTGGAGCTCATTTTCACCTTTAAATAGGCATTTACACTTATTTTTTAACTGTTTGCCCATGCAAACTGAGTTGGATGAACCTTATCGTCCTCTACATCAGACATTGACAGAATTGGAACCTAGTGCATCCATTCAAATGAACCATTTGCTACAAAATGCCACACGCGGAGGAACTTAGTTCATGTTCGTGTTGTAGAAACTTGTATGGTTTCAAGGATAAGGAACTGCATAAATTACCTAGGTAAATGTAAGGTCTTTGAATAAGTGTCACAGCAGGCATCAAAAATGAAAACTCACGCTCCACAGTTATGTTCCATTTCGGTTAGATATTCTGTATTGGTAATCTTACTACTACTATTAGAGTCAACTCCGAGCATTAAAGAACACTACTGAGTTTGTGATAGATAAATGAATTAATCACGATGGGAATGCATATTGGGTCAATTTTGTTAGGTCTGCAAATGTTGGATCTGTTCCACTTAAATTAATTTATAGAGCTGTTAATTGGAAAATTGTTTCTACTGGTTTCGCATGACAAAATTAGAGTTATTAGTATTTCAAAAGTTTCCCTCCCCAAATATGCAAAGAGACAAAACTGAATTATTGTCAGTGACTGGAGATCATTTGCCCTCTAAAGTATATACATTTGATACAAAGCTTAACTAAAGATGAATCAGCCCTTTTCTTTTCACTACACTTTTCTTGTTTTTGATTCAAGATTCAGTCTAACATAAACTAATTAGTTTAGGGTTTTCTAATGTAAAGAAAAACATTTAGGTAGAGCTTGTTAAGTATTCGATTCTGCTTTAGCTTATGAAATGAACTCAGAACAGTGGAGAGCAAACTTCTTTAGAACCTCGTATGTACAATCAAAAAGGGATAAGCGACAGATTTTGCAAGAAATGTCTGTATTGATCCGTGTTCATCTTTAATTGAGATTGTTATAGATTTTATTAGATCCCCACTATTTCAAGAATCAAGACCATCCCTTGGCTCTTGGACAGGAACATAAATGCAACAGCCTGGAAGCTGCTAAAATCCTTCTTGGTTTTTGGACATTCTTTACGAGGACTCAATTTCATCAGCTGTCATTGGAAATCTTCCTGCCCTCAACCCAATTAGCTAGCAGTCATTCTAGTTCACTGGGTATTTCCAAGTATCCAGTTCTTCCTTTATCTCTCGTGCGTGTGAGAGAGGAATGTAAGGAGAGGCAAAACCTTAATATCTTTGGTTGCAAACAGCTTTTGAGGACTGTTACCGCTTTGTGTTTATTCCGAAAGGCAATCAGGGCACTTCAGATATTGTAACGATGACAACGAACATTGTCAATCATCTGTCTAGCGTTCTGTTTTAGCAAATTTCTCAGAATCGAGTGCAATTAGAGGTTAATATTCCACTTTCTATTAATGATTTGTTTTAGCAAACAGGCTTTGGCTATAGTTCTAACCTGTATATTTTGAACAATCATATCATAGTAGAATGGTAGTAATGAGAATCCAATTTCAGCTCCCAGCAAATATCAACATGCTCGTTCCTAGTTATTTTCAGTTGGTTTTGCGGTTCGCATATCGATTTTCATGTATCTCGACTAGGCTCTTTTTGTGATGTGGTTTGGTGCGGTGTTTTGTCCATTATAGTTTCTTGAAATCTTGATCAAGAAAAAGCTATAATTTTATAGGTTTTTTAAAATTTATATTTTTCTACTCGCAACTATAAAAACTACCAGACATGCTAAATCTTCTATCTCATCAAAGCGAGGCAGTCTACGTTGGTCAATTCATATAGTAGTTTCGATCAAAACTATCCGGACCCGCAATTATGGCAGTGATGGCAATTGCTGGAGGTGCCTTCTAGCAGTTGCACTTGATGCTCCTTCATGTGGTGTCATTTTCTGCACGAGCAGAGTAAAGAATCGCTATGAATTTGGGGTGAGATCTGGCTGATAGCCTCCTATCCCAGAAGAATTTGGTACTTTTCCTGTTTGTTAAATGAGCTATTATCATATAATTAAGTAGGAAACAAATGCTAAGCATATAAAGGAGGAGCATATTTCCATGTCTGTGGCTTATGTGCCTGTGCCTGTGCCTGGAAGTGAGAAATGGCAGTGATGGGCGTCTTTCAGCACCTGATGAGGATTTCGTTTTTGTGTTGTGTAGGTGAGTGGAGCCCCGTTTTCCTCTCAAAGTGGCATCCATCCGTACAGAATCTACCTCTAGGATTGGCTATTCTGCCTGTAAATATCAAGGAGGAAGTGCAAGATCAAAGCTGTCTAGTGTTTGGATTGGGTTGGGTTGACTTTGTTTGTAGTCAATTCAGGAATGTAAATGGGTTTTGTCCCCCTCTCTCAACATGATGCCATCAGATTTTTTTTTTCCTCCTTTCTTTCAATGATTTGATTTCTTCTAGCTGATGCGCTCTCTCTCTCTCTCTCTCTTTCCAAACTCGTACTGGTATACTATTAGCCAAATTTAGTTCAGGTTTTATTTTGAATCGATTTGAACATGAATTTAACTACATTTGAGTTATTATTACGTTATTTGATTGATTTGGTGAAACTTCATGAGATTTATTGAGTTAATTTTAAAGAATATTTTTTATTATAAAACTTTTACTCAAAACAATATTATTTTAAAATTGATGTTTGGATCCTATCTCGTCTCGGATCGGATCTAATAATTTCTAAGAACACCTTAAAGTAGAGGTGAGTAAAAAAATCAAAAAAATAATTAAACCGAGAAAATTGGAAAAAAAATAACTAAAAAAACTGAACCGCGAAAAAAAACAGATTAAACTGATTAAAATTTTGAAAAAACTGGCCGGTTCGATTTCGGTTTTATAAGCTTGAAATTGAAAAATCAAACCGAACTGAAACTAAAAAAACCAAGCCAAAATCGAGCCATACCGAAAAAATCGAGTCAAAACTGAGCCAAACCGGTTTGAACCGGTTTTTGTCCTAAAAAACCAAACCGAAACTTGTCGGTTTGAACCGGTTTTATTTTTTAATAATAAAAAAATGATTTGGTTATTTTTTTTCCAATAAAAACCGAATCGAACCGAAAATGATCATCCCTAACTTGAAGGTTCAAATTATTAGGCAAGATCAATTTTTACCTACCTGCCAAGTAAAATAACCGAGGCTCTCAACTGCTTTCCCCAGCAGCAGTATAATCAACTTTGAATACAAAACATTAAATTGAATCAAACATCTAAAAATCAATAGAACATTGGGTTTTTTTCTCTTTCAAATTAGCGCAGGAAACATAAAACATTGATGGAATACGTTTTAAATTTTTTTTTGTTGAAATATCTTCTCTTATTTTTAGAAGCGCAACAAGGTGAAAATTCAATAATCTTACTTAACTAGTCAACTAATTTGTAATAATTAGTGAAACCAGTCAACCGTTTCACATAAAAATCATGATTTATGGACTAATGAAACATGTTTAGGTTCAAAAAGAAGTTTGGTCACGTCATACCAAAATAACGAATTAAAATAGCTATTATTTTTTATATGATTATTGGATCGAACTCAAATATTTACAGAAATTTTCGGAGGTTGTTTTTTTCACTAATCATTACTAACCAACCAATTAGTTGAGTCAGATAATTGTATATTCATCCTGTCACGCTTCAGAAATACGACATTTACTAAATATTATTATTCTGAAATACGACAAGGTAAAAACATACTATTTCATTAAATCTTTTTCAAATAATATTATTCTAAAAATATTTTATTTTTACTGTGCTAATTGTCATATTTATTCATAACATTGGCAATATTACAGCAACCCTTAAAGGGAGCACACATATTAAGATAGCTCTTGATAATTACTTTCTTATAACGAGGAAAGCATGACTTCAAGAACAATAGCTCCTCGAATACTGGGCTCCCAGCCGAAACATGATTGAGCAAACCATGTATTTCACCTCCCACGTCTTCACTTCATCTGCCTGCCCTCATTTATTTATCAGCACGAGTCCCTTTGAGGATTTCATGTCAGGAATGGAGTTTTTTTTTTTTTTAAGTTTAACGTGGGTGTCCGGGCCAGCTTGCGCGCACCTCGACTAATCCCACGGGCCCTGAAGTTAACAACCATGTAAGCCTCCAGTGGCCATCATATGAGCAACTACAGGGCTCGAACCTGAGACCATAGAGTGAGCAAACCTCTTGGTCCCAAGCTCTTATCACTAGGCCACCACCTAGATGGTTCAGGAATGAGGTTTTTGCTATCATGGGATCTTGCTGGATGGATCGGCAAGTCAGGCATCCCTGCAAATGACACGTTTGGGCCAGAGGAGAAGATGGCTGGGAAATGGTTGAAGACGGGAAATAAGGCCAAATATAGGTTTTCCGACGAGCCTGCAATGTATGACCATCTAGGAACAAATGGGAGGTGCTCACATCAGCTTGTACCAGCAACTTTGGCACTTCATATACTATATAGTTGTCTAGGGGTTTAATAATGATTGTTTTTTAAAATATTTTTTACTCGAAGTTACATTAACATAATGTTTATTTTTATTTTTTATTTTTTTATATCAGCACATTAAAATGATCTGAAAATATCAAAAAATATTAATTTAAAGCATATTATATATTTGCATCATCCCAATTCCTAACGTTTAATAATTATATGATCAAAACCAATTTCATAATTTTTTCTTTAAAAACATTGATCTTATATCAATTTTTAACATTTTTCATTGTCCCCTAAAAAAAATTTCCCATCATTTTATTCATCACCTTATCATCTTTGCATTATGGTAACTGTTTCATTCATAATTTAGTTTAACTCGTCACTATATGATTTATTTCTTGCAACTTTAAAATTGATTGGTTTCATTCAAACACTTTCATACAATGTTTCTTTTTACATCGAGGTTATTTAAAAACTTTTTCCACTTCATGAATATATTCAAATTATATTGATAATATCATTTCACATTAATTTCCATTGTGGCAGTGTAATATGAATTACACGCGATTTTCATTGTCTCAATTAGTAATAAATCATGTATGCAAGGGTTTTTTTTTGTTATTGTTGTAGTAAATCACATCTCATAATGTACTACACATTATCGCTTATGCGATTAAATAAAATTGCATACCAATTTCTACCTCGAAGGCATATACATTCCATTAACAATAACAACAGTAATGCACTATACAATTTAATTACTATTGCAATTCTAACAATTATAAAAGCATGTATAAATAATTAAAAAAGCAAGGGAGGGTCAATCTATTACTTTTGAAAATCTTGGAATACATACTCCTGAGAAGTCAAGTCTCACTCCGAACACTTCTATTACATTTCAATATAACATCCCGAATCAATATTCAAATATTTTTAGTTAATTCATCACGTTCACTAATTTACATAATCGAATACCTTCGTAAACGAATTGATGGATATACTTTGTTTTTTTTTTTTTATCATTTCAATTTATCTACATTAGCATCTTTTTACACTAGCATTAAATTAAATGTCTGAATGCCTCTATTTTTCTTTGATGATTTTTAATGTCACAATTTTTCATTGATGCTTTTCAATTTCCAGATGACTTAATTTTTTCATTGATGAATTCCACACAACAATTCAAGCCAAGTTCGACATAGTCCATGATACCATGTTTAAGCTAATCCTTCCCTTTACCATATTCATAATTTTAGCCAAGTAAACTTTTGTCATCTTTTAAAATTTTTCTCTATTAAATATCTCACTTTACACAATCATCACCAAAGACTTCAAATATAATCAATTCAAATCATTTCTTACATAAAGATGACACATACACAATTTCCCTAAAATATCATAGTTATTTTCATCTCATCAAAATCAATTTATAATCATTCCCACAATTTATCAAACAAATAATGTATAATTAATTTAAACCACTTTTTACATAAGAAATATATATACCAAATCTTCCAAAACATAACCATAATAATCCCACACACATCGTAAATCAATTTACAATGAAAATTATACATTAAATTTATCACATATCATATGATTTATATAAA
>Ga0307517_10002689_pt1 | contig 28370 bp, 30 predicted proteins | sample 23_EM_MG_FD_194515 | JGI IMG/M metagenome (GOLD analysis project Ga0307517, IMG submission 194515) | Populus trichocarpa ectomycorrhiza microbial communities from riparian zone in the Pacific Northwest, United States - 23_EM | ecosystem: Host-associated > Plants > Roots > Unclassified | place... | reverse complement strand
CTTCCGGACGGAATGAACCCGGGCGGACGCACCCAGAACTCGAGTTTACGTTATAAGCGCCTGGAACGTCCGGCGCACAGGGTGAGCGGGGAGAGATGGGGCGCAAGATGATTTTTTTGCTGATGTTGCTCATATGCTACTGCTTGTGTGTATTTTTGCTGACAGAATGCAGATTTGCTAGGCATCAAAGGAGTACTTAGTGTTGATCCAAACGTGTGTAGATCACAAATAGGTTCAAGAGGCGTGCACGCTTTGAACGTTAAACTGTAAATAGAGTTCAATCGGGATTAGCGCCCTAGTAGATGTAGACGTCACATGGTATCACCCATGGTTTCTTTCATGAATTGACTCGGCAAACTTCATGTTTCACGATGCTCATGTTCCAGATGGGATGTTTCATTTCTAACATAAACATGAATCAATAAAGCCCTGTCTGTGCTAGTGTCAAATACAAGAAATGCTTGATAAGAATTAAGAGGCTTTCAAAGCGTCAAATGACTGAGAGTTGTATATATAATCAGCATTAATCCTGATGGAATGAATGCATACCCAGAATCAACTCACATTCACAACTTCCATAAAATCTACACAATTCATACCCTGAACTAACTCACATTCACAACGTCCATGATATCCACCTAATTCACACTACAGGCTATTTTCACCCTAGTAACAGTCTATACACACAAAGGTCTAGCGACATGGCACATAATAACGTAGAGTATGTCTATATGCCAAATGCGGGAAGCCTGTGGGCTCCAGTGGGCCAAACCTATCATCTTCTGCCAGTATCTCAGAGACAATATATAAGTTGAAGATGCACCAATTATCAAAATATCAGCGATCACAAGATATCAATGGGTATACCTGACGACAACTACTTGTATGGCGAATGGCGGGAGGTGGTGAAGGATCAGATGCTTGCAAGGGCCTTTAGGAAAATCCGTACACTCTCTGACCACCATTGTCAGCAAATCCTCGCTAGTATGAGGGCACTGTGCCCTACCTGCGACCGGCTTGTCACAGCTGCGGCTGTGAATAATATGGCTCGTATGCGCCAGATCGATGAGGCTGTAGTTCAACTTGTTAAGGACTGTGTAGTGAATTTAAGAACTACGGTAAAGAATCGTTCAACAGGCCTGGCACCACAGGGCCGGCATGCAATCTTCTATAATCAGATCACGCGGAGCGATCCGGGACTAGCCCACAACGCCCCTGACCAGTGGGGTCCCGCAACGACTGTACCAATGTAACTGGTTCAGGTACTAGGGTTACTGATAGATTCCTTTAGGATTAGTTTGGTTTCGGGATACTAGCCTTGTGGCATTAGCCTCGTTCTGTTATGTAGGAGGCATCGTTTGATACCTGAGTTGTTTTATATTTGGTTTCAGGATACGAGGTTGTGTCTCTCCCTAATTGTGTTTCGGAAGTATCATTTGATTCCCCCGTTGTTTGATCTTTTGTTTCAAGGGATCGTTTGATACCTTGAATGTTTTATGTATTGTTTTCCGGTATCACTTTGATACCATAGTTGTTTTAGGATACGAGCTGTGCTCATAGGAGTAAGGCTTTAGGAAGAGCCGACCATGTATTTAAATGCTCTATCTTTCGGAGTTCGAAAGGGCAGACTTCGACAGACAGAGTTTTCAATATACTTGGTTGGATAGTTACCTCTTCAGTTCGCCACGATAGTGAGAAGCCGCCAAACACTTCAAGACCTTAGCGATATAGTAAAAGGTTTTATCTAACAACCTTTCAGAGCCTCCACTTGATCAATCTGCCTTGGCCACTCTTTAGCTAGGATTTCAAGTGCACAACCCGGAACGGTTTCTTAGAGGTTCTCAGTGTACCGAGAACTGATAAGGAAACATTACATCAATGGGATATTCGGAATTCCATGTTCAAGTCCACTCCCGATCCCCGCCGCCCCCATTTTCCCTTCTGATTTTCCACTGTCGATGTTCGTTTTTCCCCTTGTCGTTGTCTGTCTTTTTTTCTTCTATGGGAAAAAGTCCTTTATAATATACACAAAAAAGATATTCTTCACACAAACATCAGAAACAACCGTCACATCAACAAAGCCATCTCTAGCCCAAGCTATGATACGACTAAAAGAAAAGGGTTTTTGTCCCCGATATGTTGGTCGATTCTGGCAAGATTGCATTGATATTTATGGAAACGAGTAGAAACCTAAATATATCTAGTAGCTGAGATGGGTGGTGTTCTCACCACGATTTTTCCCGCGCACGTTTCTGATATATTTTTGGTAATCTTCCCCAGAATCTCTCTCTCAAGATTCTCGTCCATGGTGCCTGGTGCCTCGCCCTGGCCCCGCCTAAAACCAAGGCGTCTGATGGTATCGCCATTGGTGGGACCTATAGATGCACTTATTACTCGTCCAACCAGGTGCTTTTCCATCTCAGCCCGATTGCGGTGAGAACTGTAATAATCGAGAAAGCCACTAGGACGTCCCAAATTTCCCTCTTTGGATTACGGGGCGGAAAACACACAACCCTCAGCTGAGGCTGGCCTTAAGACGAGAGGTGGCTTTAAAGGCCTAGAGGGATCCTCGCTATTCCAGTTCTTGCAATATAGGACCTTCTAGTCACAAATATTTTTGTGCCTGCGAAGTTCTCAAGGATTTAATTCAGCCGATGAATAAGCCTGACTCGTTGCACTCCCGCAAATCCGTCCAGAGTGCCAACAAATATAGATATAGGCTGTGAGGACATGATCGCTGATAGCACCTTCCACGATATCAACGAGTTTCCGTGAGCTCCCGCCAATGGTGTTTTTCTGGTCCTTTCCTTTCTCTACTTTAATTAGTTCAAGCACTTCTCTTCTATCTATCCTTTATCCAGTGAATTAAGCGGGTCATCATCGAGTCAAGCTATTACCCATTTATCATACGGTTTGGTTGAAGGTCACGCCGCAGGCGACAGGAGACAGATACAACTTGCGCCACACACCATGCATCTAAAGGGCGGAGGAGAGAGCCCGACACCCGTTCCTCTTTCTCCCGCCCAAGCTCTGCGAAAACTTTGTCTCACCACCCTCATTACTTCTATTCTAAGAGCTATTTAACAATATACGCCTCACAGAATTCCTGACCTCCCGCCCACACCACTTCTCGTATCACTTCCTCTGATTACGATTACGAAAATAACCAATACCAACGATGCCTACAGATCGCTCCATCCCACGCAATATCTCTTTTTATGATGCTACCCACCCTGATGTGGCTCTTGGAGGGTTTCTCCAGAATGGGTCTGTAACCGAGACAAACTTTCTTGACATTCTCGCAATCTTGCTTGTCGTTGAGGGGGGTCCTATACTTGTTCAGGAGAGGACATCGAGCCATATCGTATCCAGAACAGACGTGCCACTCGAAACGGGAGTATACGATATTTATAGTGAAGGTATGTGCTATGTTTCCCCCATTTACAAGGCGACCCAATTACTAATTCCGACAGCGTCTATCCAAGTCAGTGATGAGCCTTGGATACACCGGTTGACTTCTTACGGGACACCTCGTAGAGTGGATAATTTCCGTGATGAAATCCGTAACCGCGACCGGAAATGCGTGATATCAGGACTATCAATGCCTAGATTCCTTATGCAGGCTCAGAAGTTGATCGCTTTTGAGGCTGTCCATATCTTCCCTCCTGAGCGTAACAGTCTTTGGATTCAGCATAATTGTCAACAGTGGATCACAGACATGGACGATGCCATCTGCTCCTCGAAAATCAACTCAGCTCAAAACGGATTTCTTCTCCAGAAAACTGTCCAGCAATTGTTCGATCAGTACCTTGTCTCTGTTAACCCGGACGATAACTACAAGGTAGTTGTATTTACCGATGATCTTCTTGGCCTAGATGGTAGAATTCTCGATCCCGCGTGCCGAAGCCCTGCCGATCCCCACCGCGTGTCCGATGAGGCCCTAAGGTGGCATTTCCGCCAATCAGTCCTCGCGAATGTTAGAAGAGGAGGGGAACCGGTCTTCGAGCATGACTTCCCCCCAGGGTATGATATGGTCAGGGAGATCCTGGCTGGCCCATATGGTCAGGAACGATTCGAGTTGGAGATAGCTTCTAGGTTGAGAAGGGTTTCTAAAGACAACCATTCCCGTCCTGGAGAGACTCCACCACAGCTCACAAATTAATGACACTAGCCGCACAATTATCTTCTATCGGAGGCCTGGCCTGGTGGTAACAATCATCTTGGAAGTGAAAAAATCGCCACGAACGGGAATATTAATCAAATGGGCTAATAAAAAAGGTATCTTGCAATGGGAGGTTTTTGTTGTTTCATTTTATTTGCATTCTTCTTTAGGCTAGCTATTTCCAGGTGCCTGTGGTTGTTACAGTATATACCGATAGGGGGGGGGATTATTGATAGTTCAGCTATCCCGTGCATGACCGTGTGATCTTGGTAGTAAAATAAAGTAACCCTCCACCGCCTCACGGGAATTTCTCTCATAAAATATGCATTTTCATCACATGAGAAATGATTACCGCAAAGATGAAAAACAAACTTAAAAAGAACGGGACATTAGAGGCGAAAGAGTAGATTCAAATGATCCCCATACCCGTTGACTGTATCGTAACCTGCAGCATAGCATATCATCCATCCGAGCACTAGCCAATACTGCTATTTTCATCACGGATAGGGGTGGTGAGGGGTACAGTACACCTCCCGGTTTTATATGGGGATCGCTGGTGGGTGCCCATATGGGCTCCTGCTCAGCTAGCACTACTGTGCTCGAGTACAATAGTGATTATGCCTTTCCCCCCGCAGGTCTGTTGTGGCTACAGAGACTAGGTTTTTTGTGTGCGAAAGATATTACCGGTACAAGCATGGGCGGCCGGAACTATACATTCATAGCTCATATCTACAGAAAAGCTAAAGCGCTATGGCGGACCACTACAAAAAAAACCAAAGCAAGCACTATATAGGCTTTTATATAAAGAAAAAAAAATGATGCCACAGGATCATCAATCCTGCATCTCCATCTCCCCGCCCTGTCCACCTGCATTCCAATCCCCGCCCCACAGCCCATCCAATTTAAACCCTTCAGCCAACCCCGTAACAATCTCTTTCCGATTTTTTCAGTATTATGGCAGCGGTAGCCGGCTTAACACCTTGGTAGTCGTAGGGACCGCAGTTGGGGGGATCAAACCAACCTTGACTCCTTCCATCCCTCCAGTCCATTTTGAAGACCTTTGCCGCTGCTCCCATGCCGGGGATGCCTCCTTTACCTGGTCGCCCACACTTTCGTGCGACCTGCATTAGGAGGTCCGTTGTGAGATCGGTGGCGGTAGTACCAACGATGGGAGGGATGTTGTAAAAGCGGAGGAGTTTCTCAAAGATCGTGTGGGATGTAGGTAGCCGGCGGATAAGAAGGGCCACTGCAGGTACCGGGTCGAGGATGCGCTTTGGTTGGAGGGCACTTAGGAGGATGAGGTGTGCCTGGTCGGCCTTTGAGCCACTATTTTGAACTTTTTGTCTAGCTTGACTTCTCGTAAGCTGGTGGTGACAGCGGCTTCAGCACCAGTCGGACAGGCGGTCAGCAAGCCACTCAGACGGCGGGTACCGGTGTTGATAACTGATAATTTCCCAACATTCGAGTATCCAATTACACCCACTGATACCAGCGGGTTGAGCTGTTTGGCATGCGCAAATAATTTTAGAGCCTCCAGAAGGGTAGCTGAGGTGCCCTGTACCGTCAAGGATTTATGATCAAATGTCTGAGAATTCGCAGCAGGCCTGCTCGCCCTTAGTGGCAGCGTTGGGAAGTATCTGCGGAGATAATCCAACCACCCTTGCAGGCGTTCCTGGCACGAGATCGATCTTGTTCAGGATAAAGACTACTTGTACACCCTATCTCTCCATCAATCTATCGCGCCCGCTGAGGTATTCATGATATGACACCGCACCCATGTCCCACACTCTCAAACCCCCCTCTCAGCATAGCTCTTCACCATCCCCTCCACCGAATTCTCATACTCTCTCAACTCGACCCCACCCTCCTCAGACAATACAGTATTCGCTTGTACAAACACCTTCCCCGGCTCCTCCAGCCCCATGACTACCTCCCTGTAACGCTCAAACTGTTTGGTAACCTTGGTCATGCGATTGTACAGCTCACTACCAGCACGGACGTCGGCAATGCTCTTGTAAACGTGCAGCTTCATCAAGTGCTCCCCGACGGCCTTCCGTCCATGTGTCAAAATCTTGCTCCTATCGATCGAGAGAGTGAGATCCAACATGTCCGGTAGAGAATGGGAAAAGGTGATAAAATCATCCCCGGCGGAAACGAACACCTGAAGGATGAAATAGCAGGCTTGAGAATGCGCCAGTCTCCACTTCTTACTCTTGGCGTCCCAGGCCTGAACGGAGAACAGGCCTACACGCGCCATTTGCAGATACAGAATTTACAGCACGTCTTCTGCCTCCTGGTCACTTGCATGGCCGAAGATGGATAGTAGGTCCTTTTCCCCGCCGAGGTAGATTGCTACCAAATTTGCGTGGCATTCCTCGTAGGAGGCTGCAAGATCACCAAATACGCTGCCCCATGTCTCGTTCGGCTTGTACCACATGCTCACCGGCTCATTTGTGATCGGGTTGATGGGCGGTTTGGCGTGGTTCAAGTTGTACCCCCCTGGGGAGGTTTCCTGCAGGAGCTTGTCCGTACTATGACCCAATAGCTCTTGGACCCCGACTTAGACTTCGAAGGCAGACCTTTGGAGCTCAGAGTAGAGGGTTACATCCTCGGGTTTTAGGAAGCTGATTCCCCCGTTAGGGGATTGCGCGAAGTGAAAGTTGCTAAGTGAGATTTTTTTGAAGCCTATTTCCTCGCGGATGTCATCATAGTTTGGGATGTTGATGCCTGTGTATCATACTAGTTAGTTTGGATTGTCAGAAGTGGTCGAGTGGAAGGTACGAACCAGCCGGAATCCCCGCCCCAGCAAATGTTAAAACTTCTAGACTTGTGAAGTCAGGCTTCAAAAAGTGGTTCTTTTCAAAATCCTTTCCCCAGGGCAACCTCGTGATAAAGTCCTCTGCATGCGCGACTAGCTTTCCGTAGGTTCTCGTCCACTCTTCATTCACCATTGCTGCAAACCCTTGCCATTCTGCATGAACACCAGCCGGATCACGATATTTCTCGATAAAGCCAATATTAGCTTCTACCCGGGGACCCTTATCCTGTACCCAGTACTTCTGAGACTGCTTGTGCGCTTGAATAGACCCGATATCAAACGACCGGGCATACTCCTCCCACATCTTCCTCTGAATCTCATTCGCCGAGTGCTCCGCAGCAGCCCCTCACTCTGCAGAGATCTTCCCCATCAATTCTGCATAATCCCCGTATATCAATTTCAACTTCTTCTTCTTCCTACCATCAACAAATGCAAACTCGGTTTTCTGCCCCTCCGGCGCCGTCATATCTGCCGAGGCGAACAGCATGTGAAACTCGGAGCCGGAAACCTTCTTTACCCTTGTATTCTCGACACGGATCCCATTCGCAGCCGTGGCTGCCAGCACTTCTTCAATTTCCGCCTTCGTAATACTTGGCGAGTCGGGGTAATAAGCCGAAACATGTCCAGCATCGATATACCCAATCCAATTCCTCTCCTCCGGCACAAACGAATACAGAACCTCCTCCACTTCATAAAACAACTTCTTTGCCTCCCCGCTGGCATACTCCACCAGCTTACGTAACTCTGCCTTCGGAATGCGGGCACGAACTTCAGGTCTCCGAAGGACTTGTAGTCCCCCAGCTAGGCGAGGAATACCGTCGCGTACTCGAGCCAGTACTGAACATCCTGCTCGCTGACGGGGCCATCCGAAGCGAGCTTTTTCCAGTCCCCAGCGCACGCGGCGTATAGAGCAAGTATGAGGTCGAAGATTGCCTCACCTTCCGGCGAGTGTTGACGGAGGGCCTCACGTGTGCCTAGGAAGGAGGCGCGGGAGATGTGGTGTCCGTAGAGCTTTTCTTTGGGGGTTAAGGTTGCGAAGTGTGGGGCGATTTCTAGCTTGCAAATGGTTGGAGGGGAGTCTGCTAGGACTAGAGTGGAGGAGGTGATGTCAGCTTTGGTGGCTTATTGGGGGAAGAGAAGGGGAGGGCTTACGGTGGGTGGGAATTCTTGTGTTTCCCGCTAACAGTAACCTCACTTCATCATGCCCGTAGTGCGCAGCCCAGGCGAGTGGTGTTCATCCTGTCGCGTCGGGTAGATCTAGATTAATATTCGTATAGCCAAGGAGCAGTTGCACGGCCCTCAGGTTCCCGCACTGAGCAGCATAAGAGAGTGGTGTTTGACCTTTATGCCCCTGTGTATTCGGGTTAATATCGTCTCTTTTCAACAGCAGCTGTACTACTCGCCAGTTCCTAGACATGGCAGCAACTAAGAGGGGTGTTTCACCATTCCAAATACCTTCATCTGGCTGGATATCACTTCTTGCTAGTAAATGATTCACAGCTGTACTATTGCCTCTCTGGGCAGCATAATAGAGAGCGGTTCGCCCGAAGCGGTCAGGTTGATTCGGGTTAACATTACCCCGTTCTAATAGCATCCCTACAACTTCAACTTCCCCCTCTCTCGAAGCAAATGTAAGTGGTGTCTCGTTACCGGTGGCAGAGATGTTTGGGTCGAGGTCCTCGCGTGCTAACAGTAGCCGCACCACCCCATTATGTCCCTTCCCCGCAGCCCACCAGAGCGGGGTTCGGTGATCAGCATCATAGATATTAGGGTTAATATCGCCACGCCCTACTAGTAGCTGCACTACCCGATCATGCCTCTCCTTTGCAGCCAACAAGAGAGGTGTTTGGCCCTTAGAGTCAGGAGTATTAGGATTCACATCGCCACGTCCCAGTAGTACCTGCACAACTTGGGTCATGCCCAGCCAAGGCAGCCCACGCGAGCGGTGTTCGGGCATTCTCATCCGCCTTATCCGGGATAATCCTTTTGAGAGTGAGAAGCCTCCGCCCTGATTCACGGTTGCCCGCCTTAGATTCCTTAATGAGTGGTCCCCCATTATTGATATTTTGCATTGTCGGATTATGGTCCTTCTTTCAACATCAGCCTCTGCAAAATACTTAACGGGAGGTATTGGGCCAGGGAAGGGGATCAGTGTTCCCAACCGTCCGGGGGCCCGGCGGGGCCCCGTGGGTGGACTGCCAAGAGCCCCAGACGGGACAGGACGGCTATCTATAGTCCGTCCGGGGCAGCCTAAGGGTAGGACGGTCGTCTTTGGGCCGGACGGCGGGCCCTACAGAGTGAGACATGTTAGCTCAAGGCAGGGGGGGGGGACGGCGGGGGACGGCCGGGGATGGCTGAGGACGGCCGGGGACTGTCGGAGAGGACCGGGAATGGTGAGGGACGGCGGGGGACTGCCGGCGACGCCCGGGGCGGCACAAGTGATGTCTTATGAAGTGAAAAGTATCCGTTCGGAGGTGTACGATATCAACTTGGCTAGTACAGGAGGTCCAAGCGCTAGGACTACAGTCCCCTATAGTCCGTCCGGTCCTCGCTTTCCGGGGAGTAGTCCGTCCTAGCACCCCCAAAAAGGCGGACCATGAGCCGTAGTCCGTCCCGTCCTCACCCAAAGACGGACGGACTGGACAGTTGGGAACACTGAAGGGGGTACAAGCTTGACCAGCTCTAAGGAAACCCAACCAGTTTGTTGAAAAATAATGCACAAGCAGCTAGGCGGAATCGTGATCCTCGGCCTTGGATTAATTAGATTCCTATATCTGCTGTCAGTGGTTTGCAAAGAAGTAAGTGAGCAAGTAATCAATTAACCTTATAGCAGTGTCACCCTAATTGTTTGTTGTGGCGTCTTCGTGGTCGAAGCAGGTGAATAAATGAGAGGAAGGTGGACCGGAAGTGGGCCACTAATGTCTCCTGGAGCGTCGTCAGCCACCCCCACAGTGGTCAACTCTGTCCGCCCTGTTCGAGCCGTCCACTCTACTCCGCTCCATTCTATCAATACAACGAAAAAACCTCCCGAGTATGTATGCAATACGGCGGGGGAGTGGAGGGCTGACTTCTTTCTGCTGGTTTTTTGCGTGGGAAATTCTTACATTTATGACTTTCCGCGATCACAAATTATCACTCTGGCGAAACTAGGGTTCGAATGGTAAGGTACGGTAAGTTACCATACGATACAATACGGTAATATACGGTAACGTACGGTAAACTTACCATGCGCCGTTTGCCGACCGTCATAAAGTTCCATATCATGATCTTGGATCTTAGTGCGATACTCATGTCATAGCCAAGAATGCCTAGCGGTAGCTGATATTTTGTGGGTTGGGTTGCTTCAGCTTGATAAACACAGAGGGCAGAAGACAGGATTACCTAACATCAGAATCTAAGGTGGGAGAGGCCGTTTTCCGGTATTTTATCTGCCTAGTGTAATTTACGTAATTTACCGTATGGTATCAACCGTGTAAGGTACGGTAACGTACCGTATTTTTCGAACACTAGGGGTTTTCAAAGTTAAAAAAGTTGACGAAAAGTAGGTTACTGTGGCGTTTTGGGTAAGCTTGGCATACACAAAAATGGTTAATTTACAATCACTTTACCATACCATACCATACATTTTTTTCAGGTAGAGGCGGAGGTCAGGAGGTCGGTAACGAGCCAAGATCAGAGTTTTGGCTTTGGTAACGAGAGGAAACTTCCATGCAGGTTAAGTACCTGGGCCTTATTAACCACCAACAAGCCAAAGGTATCTCAACTTCTTAGTAGAAGATAGGAATTTTCTTCACTCTTACAGTATTATACTGGCTCAAGAAAAATCTGTCCCCAGCTTTTAGAGATGTGCCTGGTAAACCCACCCATCCCCCAATGCCTAGGGGAACAGACTTGTTATTTAAGCGAGTACATACCAAACTTGCTCACTTTACTCAATCTCATTTTTGGGTGCTTCAAATATGCGACTTGAAATCTTCTGATACAATTGGCCACTGTTAATATGTGCCCTAATGCACACTAATGCATGGCTGGGTGCCGATCATTTTACCATTGTCTCTCTTCTGAACTTTGAAAACCCCTACTAGGCGAAACTAGGGTTCTAATGGTACAGTAAGGTACGGTAAGTTACCATACGATACAATACGGTAAAGTACGGTAACGTACGGTAAACTTACCAGGCGCCGTTTGCCGACCGTCATAAAGTTCCATACCGCATTATCTGGCGATACTGGAAATGGCGCTAAGGCTTAGTGTTGCCATGTGGCCTTAGTGTGACAGTGCGGACAGCTTAGCGAATGTAAAAAAGGAAAGCGAGTGATAATTTATGATTGCGTATTTCTTGCTTTTCTCAAGCGTTGCCTTGGGCATGGCTGCCAAGGCTTCGAACTTCTGACCTCTAACTTTGATTTATGCAGCGGGGCGCCGTCGCTCTAATACAAGACTCACTCTTTCATCACTGGAGTAAAAAAATAGATCCCACACTAGCCTGGTTGTGTTCTGATCATTGGGTCAGCTTCTTCCAATGTGCTACATTCCCATCTCAACAACCTCTTTACCACTTCATTAGCTCACCGTCACCAACAACAAATGACGCCGACACACTTCCATCAACCTTCCTCGGCCTTCGGCCTTCGTTGGAAATCCAACCTTTTTGGCCCTGTACCAGCTTGGGCGGCAACCCCGAACATCGCCACAATTGAGGCACTGTCACGGCAACACCTTTGTGCGGACAACCTTTCTGTAAAATTCCTCACAGGAGGGGCGTTTAACAAAGTCTATTTAATCACAGTCTCCTCGAACACAATCAACGGCCAGAAGTCCTACATCTTCCGGGCAACACTCCCGGTCGAACCGTTCTACAAGACCGCCAGCGAGGTTGCCACTCTCCGACTGTTGCGGCAACGTACCTCACTACCAGTTCCAGAGGTATTCGCCTACGATTGCACGACCGAAAATGAGTTGGGCTTTGAATGGATCATTATGGAGAAAGTCCCAGGAGTATGCCTGCGGGAGGTCTGGCGCGATCTGAGCCTCGAGAGGAAGACAATTGTTGTGGAGCGCTTGGGGCAACTCTCGAAGGAACTCCGTGGGAAGTGCAGATTTGATGCCATCGGGAGTTTGTATCAGCCTGCCGAGCTCAGCGAAGCGGACTTGGAGGTCGCTGTGGCTACTGATGACAGCGATTTTGTGATCGGGCCGATAGTAAACTCTTTTATTTTCGCTGGAAAGAGGAAGCCACTGATAAAGAGGGATCGCGGGCCTTATCGAAGCGACCGAGAATACTTACTTGCATTAATGAATGTGGAACTGGAAGATAAGAGACTTCTCCTAAAACTGATTTCTGGTAAGTATGATAAATCAAACGGATTGGCTACAGTGAAGTAACGACATGTTAGATAAACGTGCGGCTGGCGTTCAAAAGGCGCATTCGGATGATGAAGATTCAGAGAGTGATGAAGATGATCTTGCCGCGGATGTGCCAGAGATTGAGGATACCGTCCGACGGCTCCAGGAGATTCTCACTTCCCTTTTCTCCAACGACATGCAAATAAAGGAATTCGCGCTGCGTCACCACGACCTTAGTTTTTCAAATATCATGGTTGACCACACAACACTGGAGATAACCGGGATCGTCGATTGGGAGTGTATTGCCACTGCACCGGCTTGGGAAGACACCTATCCTCAAATGCTACAGGGAGAAGATATGGAGGAACGACCAGAGCCTTTGGAATTTGGGGATACTGATGAGTGCTGCGTCGAGACATGGGAGATGTGGGAGAATACGGAGCTAAGAAAGACCTTTGATCAGGCTGCGGGTTCGGGTACAAGCAATGATAACAATGGATGGGATAAGCGTGGCATTAGAGAGCAACTTGATTTGCTTGAATTTTCGACTAAGATGGTGAAGGACTGGATTATTGAGTATGAGAAGCGAGAGCATGTGCAATGCTGTTGAGCATTGGCCTTTGTACTATAGTTTCATACAATTTCCAGTTGGTGAGCTCTTGGAGCCGTCACTTATCTACAGTTAAAGGAATGATATTATCGGGCGGTTTTTTTCAATGACGATAAGTGTTATTCTCCATTTTTTTGTGATCCCCCAGGGGTTTCTGGCCCATGGAATTGCCTCAGGTGAGTCTAGAAAGTATTGCCAGACAGTGCGCGACAAATTCACGTGAGGTCACCTCTGCGGGGATAGGGACTCTCGAGTACTCGGGCACAGTATGGTCATTAAGGGCGGAAAAAAAGATCGGCAAGATCATGTGGGGTACTCGAGTAGTTAGGAGACAGTTTGCATCAGTGGAAAAATTCTGTGCTTGGCAGGCACCTGAAATCTGGATTGAAGGAGTTGGTATCTTCGAGTATCAGTATAGCCCAATCTCTTCATTTCTATAAGTCGCCTAAAAGAACCATTCAAGAGCCCTTGATTCCTTCTCCCTTGGCCTCACCTTAGCCTTATACAATTTTAACAAAAATCCATAGATTTAGAATAACAGCCAAATACAGAGTGAAACTACTTCAGATTAATTGTACCATATATCATAACACCCCAATTTTTCCACTACCCCTTATCCATCTTCACTCTAAATCCTTGTTTTGCCACCCAAAGTTTTCCGCCCTTTCTGACCATGCCCGAGTACACGCGAGGTGGTGGAGTGAATCCGAACACCTGCTCCGGACCTGCTCATCTTTCCCTCAACACCCTATTCCCCCCTCTCTCTCCCCCTGCTGCTCCAGCCCCTGCCTGCTCTTATGATACAACTACCACTACCACACCTCCTTCTCCTCCTCTTATTCATTACCACTGCGAAAGCTCTTACGTGCGATTACTGTACTTTACCGATGCTTAACAAACCTCATCCTCTGCACTCCTTATCATTCCTTCAGCACACCCCCCCACCTCCGTTTCCTCGAGCAGCAGCCAGTCTTCTTCCTTATCTTCGACCGCACTTCCTCCTCCATCGTCCAAGTCTTCCTTCGTCTTGCTTGCTCACTATCCTCGATTCCTCCACCTCTCCTACGATCTTCACTTCCGTTACCGCTCTCACAATGCTCCTTCCTCCCCCAGACCGCCGCGAGTTGACCCCTGCTCTGCCGTCTGCTACCCAAACCGAAACAGATCCTTCGGTGCAAACATCGATCTGTCCAGTGAGAATTCCAGATGGCACGCTTAGACTTCGTGGCGGCCCAGTCGAGAACAGACGAGTGAGATGGGACGCTGATGTTATTGACAATGAAGGCATGGGGAAGAAGAAGTCAAAAGGTTCGTTCCACTGTTTCGCCACAAATCATCATACTGTTGTCTTGTTTTGCATGTCCAAAATCAATACCATAATTATGGGAGTTCTGAACATAAACTAACGCCTTCCTCTGATAGTATTCTGTATTTACCGCCGTCCCCGAGCATAAGACGAGTCCTCAAGTGACGGGAATGACTCTTCCTCCGACGAAGATAGCGAAGACGAAGGCCATGGCCATACACACAGCAAAAATTGTGGACATGGTCCTAAGAGAAGCGCAAAGTGGAAGTCAAGGGACAGCGAGCGAGCTCCTAGTCCGAACGCATACGAGAAAATGCCAAAGCCAGCAAGGAAGAAGCCAGCAAACTGAATTCTGGCTCGGGTATCAAAGACAACAACCTGTCAGGCAAAATCAAGCGAGGCGGGCGGTGGGATATGTATTTGCGGATAGAAAGGGCTCGGGCAAAAAAAAAAAAAGAGAGAATCATACGATATCTCTAATTCTTTTAGGGCCAAAATTTTTTTTCTCTTCTCATATCCATATTTTTCATTTTTTTTTCATGATCCCCTTCAATTCATATTTCGTATTTTTTGTTCTCATGTTCTGGAGTAATTCTTAAAGGCGCATTATTATGGATGCATTCATTTAACCTTCTTGCGCTCATTTCATCCCTTGGTTGTCAAAAGCATACCTTTCTACTCGTTGTATTTTCATTTCCCTTGCTCGGCTTTGGGTCTAGCAGATCTGCTTCAGTTTCAGTTTCATTGCCTCCCTTCCTCATGCGGCTTAGAACCCATGCCCTATGACCGTCACGATCGCACGTGACGTTGTATTACCGAAAAATATCAACTCTCGAATTGTAACATATAAATCGATCGGCCAACAAGCAACTCCTCCTTCTCACTTTCACAGCCGACCACCCCAACCACCTTGGATACTCAAAACCTCCAAGGGACATCACCGCCTTCTATATCTACTACCAGCTCTGCAAAGGAATCTCCGCCATGTCTGACCAGCAAGTCGATACCGACCAATCTCCCGCCACTTCACAAATCGGCCTCCACCCATCTCCTTCCACCTCCCAACCCGGTGTCTACCCAACTCCCCCCATCTCCCAATCTTCTTCACAAGTTCCATCGCCTAGTAGACCACGCGACATGCACTATTATCTTACCGAGGGATTAGCAGGGGCAGTGCATAGAAAATTCGTTGATAACCGCACATTCGCGGGAGCGATCAAGGCGCAAATGAATGCATTGAAGAAGATACGTAATGGACAGTACCTTATATTTTCATCCGTAACCGAGTCACAACTCGCCGAAATTCAACGACTGAGGGACACCCGCTACAAGGGACTCCGCTTCTTCTACCTCAACGAGCCGGAAACTTTGATAGTCAAACCCATGACGATCGGTGGTATCCACGAGCAAGCGACGAGCCAATTTGCTCGAATGTTGTTGAAGAAGGCAGCGAGAATTGGGCCCCAACTGGAGGAAGATCTGATTGATATGAGAGGGACGACCTACTCTGGGAGCGAGGGCAGAAAAGAGGCGGATTCCGCCTTCAGGCCAGAATCATCCCGCCCCACAAGAGCACATTGGCCGACCCTCGTCGTGGAAACCGGTGTATCGCAATCGCTCGGTCAATTACAAGGGGCCGCACGATGGTGGCTCACCGACTCGAGGGGCAATGTTAACATCGTGCTTCTTTTTTCGATCGATGAAGAAAATCGGAAAATTTTAATTGAGCAATGGGAAGGTTCCCGCCCCGCGGTCACTACCCGCTCTCAGTCCAATAATCCCACTGTGACCCCGATACGCACCGGCTTTTTTGACATCCCTCCCTTCAACCTCTCCGAAACCTCCCTCATTCCCCAGGTCGTTCCCCCCCCCGAACCAGCCGCTTTGGCCCCGGTCGACCCACTTGAACCCGCCGCTGTAGTCCCGGCCGACCCCGCCGCCATCAGCGAAGCTATAAAATTGAATTTCGCAAAACTCTTCGATCGTGTACCACTGAACGAGAGCGAAATTGACATCGTCTTCACCCCTCTCGATCTCGCCCAGTGGAAGCATGACCTCTGGCGGTTTGAGCCTGCGATAGACGGAACTGTCAACCCACCCGCAGTCACAGCATAGAGGCTTTAAGGGGCACCACAATTGGTCTGGTTCGTTTCTTGTGGAAATAAGTGCTTGTTTCTTTCTACCTCCTTCCGCTTGCGGAACTTAAAAGCTTGCATCGTTCACAGAGTGGCTGCTTTTTTTTTGTTTTCACAAGATTATTTTTTTTATTTGGCTTAGACACCGCTTTTTAATCACGTCTTGCCTGGTCTCGCGCATTATCCAAAATGAACATGGGTTCTTCTTGGTTCATTAGGGGTATTTACTTGTCTGTCTCCCTCTTCTCTTTTTTCTTTCCTTTGCTCCCTCTATTTCTACCGGGTATGCAAGGGTTTTCCTAAAGGGCTGGTGCTACCCAATTTTTTTCACTAGAACCCAGGGTAGTTCTGGCGGGTAATAGCATGTTCTCAATGGTTTCTTTTTTTCTTTTTCTTTCCTCCCCATCATAGAGTATAACAAGTCATAGGTTCTCACTCGTGTAAATAAATTGTGTCAATGACTGTTGGATATTATGGGTATTCGCCGAAGCTTAGTCATCGGTTACGGAACCCGCTTGTCTTGTTTGCTCTCTGTTCTGTTTCGCTTCTATTTCTTCTCTCCTCTCAACTTCTTTCTGCATACAAAAAGCCAATGAAACGGTTCTCAGCACAACCGTCATTTGACCTTTAATTTCTCTCTCACATTCCGTGAAGTTCCACCTGCACTATACTCACCCGATAAACGCCAAGACACCCCACCTTCCGCATTTGGCCACGATATTGCCCCCCACCTTCCGGATTCAACGTCACCCCAAAATTGGCGATCTAATCAATCAAATGGCAACGGTCAGTTAGGTTCCAACCCCAGCGAGCCAACAAAAGGCCGGCCAGATAAGCACCACCCATGAATCACCTTCCAAAATAGCTCTATCGGTAGATAAAAACCCATCCTTTAACGCCAGTTCGTAATTGGAGTCCTTGAACGTAGGTTGTTTTGCCAATATCTTGTGAACATTTTCTCCGCTGAAATTCGCAACCCTGTCTCCAGTGTGACCATCGTATACGCCAAAGAAACTTATTCTGCCCTCGGAGCCAGCCTTGGTCGGGTCAAGAACTGCTGCATGAGCACCTTCCATAACGACGCGCCATCCTTGCATAGACGATATGCCATAGGCCAAACGATTGTCTTCACCACTCTCTGATATCAATCCGATTTGACAAGAACACAAACTTTGCGTCAGAAACTAGGGCTTTCTTCCATCCTTTCATCGTCATGAACCACAATGGCTAGAAGCATCCCCATTTCCATGCAGCACGTACCTTATTCACCATAAGCGCTGAAAAGGAGCACACCCATGATAACGTTCTGTTAGATCTGACGTGGGAAAAGTAGTCTACTTCGAAAGTTATTAGTAAATAAGAAAAATTGTGGGAACTTCGAAAGGATTAAGCCTCAATAGACCAAGCTGTAGGTTTTATCGGAGAAGCAAATCAAGGGACAAAGCAGGAGATTATCCCAAGCGGAGAAAACAAGAAGGGAGAAAAAGGAAGAAAAAACATAATGCCAGGAAAGGGGGGGGAATGAGAATACAAACAGTGTTGAGTATGATATTTCTAAACTGAGTGGCCCACCTGTGTTGATGTTGGTGATTGGAAGGTTTGAAAGGAAGGGGTGGGGATGGTTGGCGGGGGAGGAGAAGAGAGAAGAAAAGGCTTTGAGTATGATACTCATGGCAAGTTTGTGACTGGGCACCACAATCCCCGAACCCTCGCTTGCTCTCACCTGAGGACGACGTTGAGCTGTCGGGCACTCTCATAAAAAGTGCCCAAGGTTACGGTTCTTGATTTGCGATCGGATCGCCACAGCCATTGGGCCATTCGATCGATTGTGCTCGGGTGTCAGGATTATTCCGCGGGTTTAATAAATTATTTAACAGCAGCTTGGAAGCATTCCAATACAGGAACTCTATCTAACGGCATTATAGTCATGGGCAAGCCAACCCCCCTTTATCAACCCCCCAATAATGTTGTACTCTAGGCTTCACTTCTGACTCAGTAACTTCCGCCCTATGGAAAAACAATTTTGTCCATCACTCGCAGCAAGAGGGGGAATAATCGCGGATATCATCGGGGCACCAGGAGATAAAAGAATCACTGTTTTGACAAACCGCTACACCTTACAGATCTATCTCGATGAGAATCTAAAATCTCAGTCAGGAACAAGGCGGTTAGATTTGGGAGACGATATCTGAATAGAAGATCTCCACGGAATCTATCCCATTCAAACGCATATTGTCGACAGAGAGCAGGAGAGCAGGAGAGTCAACCATCAGAACTGCCGTGTTTCTGGCACCCTATGAATCAATTCATCTGCCTTCTGGGACCAACTCGAGGATTTCCCTATGCGCCATTTCGAGTCAAATATTGTGCTTCAGGGTTATCACTCTTATGAATTCTATTAAAAGTAGCCCTAAACAACCCAATAGATCCGGCCTTAAACGTACATGGAAGAACACGTTCGAACCGCCCAGATGTCAAAAAGGAAATCTATTTCTTGCCGTAACCGTGTGAAAGTGACCAGTTATCCTTGGTGTTCTTCCGGTTGCCTAGAGTTCGCATGGCAGTTTTAACTCACATTGGAGATTTCTGTAGCATTTTCAGCTGGCCATTGAACACGGTCATGGATTCGTGGAGGTAATGATCAATCATGAGGGTTTTAAGCCGCGGAGTGGAGCGTCTCGAGTGAAGACACTGAGTTTTTATTAAGCGGTGAAGAAGTTCATGATTTCTTCCATTGAGTATTTAGGAAGGAAGGAATGTAGTTTCCAAAAATAAATGTCAGAACACAAAGGTTTTGCTAAGAACAGTGCCCCGAGGGTATGGTCAAGAGGATTGGAAACATTGAGTAGCGAGCTGTGAGACAAGGATTAGGGACGTCCATTGATTTGCAAAGGTGGCTGGTGGAAAAAGGGAGACGTTATAATAATTCGGCCTGATACAATCGAATAAAATCTCTAGATTCGTGGGTGATCACTCGGTCCAACTGCTCGGTGTCGATGGCATCATAATATTGAGACTAAAAAAAGAGAAGGAATCCGGCTTTTGAATACAACAACTATTTCAAGAGGCTCTTGCAAATGGACATATTGAACCGCATACTGCACGTTGATCATCTACATGGTCAAGTACGAGATGCCTACTCCTTCAAACCGGATTTCGGGTGTTCCCTCGGACAAGAATATTTCCACCAATGTAGCCGATCCCGCAACTACTATACCTGTTCCCACCCAATCTTTTTTCCCACTGGTTTGCCCCCCCGGCTCACCGCTTGGGTGTGGCTTGATAATTTTTCTTTTAGCGTTGGTGCAAACTATGATACCCGATTTTCTCTAAAGGGCAGATCTAAACGCAACCCTTTTGCTTAAGCGCTGGAGTACAGCCATTGCATTTAAGAACTGTTCTCAAGACTGGAAGTTGAGCCGCTGAGCACTAACGCGCATATTGAGGGGTTAGTGCCGTTGCTATGGTGATAAGCACGTTCAACGGCAGCAGCAAAACATCCCTTTCCCTTGGCCCCTAGCAGCAGCGGCGAGAGGACCTTAAAAGCCACCAGGGCTTCTTTGTGGCAGGCGCTAGTTTTAATAGGAATTTTGGCTTGACGGACTCGCCTTGCCTTCGGGTGTATAGAGATGTGATGATGATCGCTAAGGTGGTGACTTATTATGGGCGGGTGCTCTCCCACGGTATGTGCACTGTGTTCGGCTGTGTCGATAATCATCGGAAAAGAGGATCCCCAAGGCGCCTTCATCTTTTAGGACACGCTGGGTAGAAATTTTCTGTCGTGCCCAACTTCCATGCCACTCCCGTGGTTTTTCACCTCCTCACAAGCATTTACTATGATGGACCAAGTGGCCGAGAGTGTGTAGAAGCCCTCGAGAGGCCCAACTGACCTCGGGCAACCTAGGGAGAATATCTGTGTGAGATGCGTGATGGGATGAAAGAGTGGCTCATTTGTGTTACCGGTCGGGGATGTGCAGGTGAGGTTCTCTATTGGGGATTTCTGGCTCCAGGGGCGGCTACAAAAATAAGGGGCAACAGTTTATGGCTAGTGTACGAGTACTCACACGCGTCCACACTTTTGTGCTCCCCCATCTGTTAGCGGCATTGTATCCGTGCCTTCTGAGACTTATGATACCAGTATCCCTTGGCCGGTGTGAAATTTGGTTCCAGGAACCCTAAGGCCAGATTAAGCAACAGGCACCTGAACTTGGCCAGAAAAACTCGTTTTCCGTCTTTTTAATGCTCAAATGATTCATCATGCTTAACGAGTCCAAATTTCCTCAGCAAATCACAGAGCTCAAATCATTCCAGGACAGGCTTAGCGTGCCTGGAACCATTTTTGACGGTTCCAGACTGCCTATTGCAAGTAAGATTTACTACTGGGATTATCATGCCATTATTGGAGAATTTCTTGTGCGTCACTTCGGAAGACTATGGCATTTTTTTTCTTAGCCGAATAAATCACTGTGGGTGGCTTTGATGCTAGGCGATGGTGATTTTCCTAGAGCGCTTGGCTTTTGGTGAGGATTTGACTTTGACTGGCAACCGCAATAATCATGTAGGCAGTGGGAGAGCTTCTATCATTTTGAGTATCATAGAAAAGCCTGGTATACGTTAGCTTGAAACCCACGGCATTATCACTCCCGTTGGTGTTTGTGGTTTTCACCAAAAAATGGGTTTGCAGCGCCAGCCGCCTAGGCTGCCGTAGTTTATGGAACTAACATGACTTATTCAGCCGCGGCCAATTGCAAGTTTTCGTGGGGTGGTAGGCAGAGATTTGTATGTACAAGTTTGTGCACGAGACTCGGTCTAGCGCTAGAGTGCCGGTATTAGCCTTGGTGTTGATGGTGTCCGCAAGAAGGCAAAGTACCTGTACCATGACATGTATGGGTTTTGTGACTAAGGTACGGGACTAAGAAGCGTATTAGACGCAGAAGCGAATCAGTTTATCTGTATATTTTGGACGAATTCCAGTGCGGAAATCCTGAGAAAATAAAATCACAAATTTAGCTTGAAACAGAGCCTACTTGTAACTTCACTTACTCCGGTGCCGATACCATCATTTCTATCTTCCTGACCAACACAATGCTTCCTTTCTCATCAACAGGTTTCAACAGGCCTGCCTCTCGTACGGTAGCATCACCGCTAGGCCAAGATGGGCTCGCACGTGGGGCTCCCCCTAGTGGCCCGGTGTGGCGTAAATGCCAATATCTACGCTTCTGACCGTCAAGATAATCTAATTGGAGGCCTCTGGATCGCGAAAGGTATTACCAATGCCAATCTCTATTCGATGTTGGAGATTTTCTGTACCTTTGGCGATACTTTCAACCTACGCCACTCCAGAGGGCAATTGGTTGAGAGGGACCAGCACCCACTTCAGCCAGGTGATTACTTGATTGTCACGAATGGTAGGCCCGCTCTATGCTTGAGCCATTGAGCACCACTAACGCAGGATAGGCCCCATCACTGTCACCCGTGAACCCCCTCTGCTCCGTACTAGTCCGAGCTCTTTGCAAGCTGGAATCTGCTCTCCATCATTTCGTGATGCCTTACGTGAGCGAGATCGGCGCTGCGTCCTAACGAATAGGCCAGCAAGCATGGCTATCTATGGTAACTGGACTTCCTTTGAAGCAACTCACATATTTCCCATGGCATATGAGGAGAAGTGGAACGATCTCGGCTGCCATAATTGGATCACCGTCCCGCCAGCTAATAAGTCCGACGGATCCATCAACTCTCCCCAGAATGGGATATTACTTGGTCTTAGTGAATATCACCTTTTCACTTCTTATCAGGTGTCAATTGATCTAGATGTATGAATTACTCCATCTTAAAGTCTTCACAACTAATAAACATGTAGGATAATTATAAGATTGTCTGCTTCACACCTGATACCGCTGGCTTTAAACTCGCTGGTCGTCATCTCGATCAGCAATTCCTGGAGGATCCCCTCCGCCCGGTCGATCAAGTTTTGCGCTGGCATTTTCGGCAGGCAGTGCTTATCCATGTGAGAGGGGCTGGCGAGTCTCCTGTTGGGATGCATTTCCCTCACCCAAGCTGTCTAGATGATTACTAGTCAGAATGCTAGTGTTTGGGCTTTTTGGCCGGCTTAATGTAAAGTGGGGAAGGCAAGTGATGTGTACCTAGCGCGCTACAGCATCTTAGACAATGAGGGTTACTACCGCTGCTTTTTTCATAAGTTCCTCCACACAGCGTGTGACCTTAGGGATATTTCCCTTGTGATATGAAGAAATAAAACCAGCCAAAATGTGAGCCATGGTGACTGTGAAGTACTAGTATATGGTGCGAACTTCGAAATTCCGATATTTTCGCTTCTATACAGGAGCCACTGAGCTAGCGAAAAAGAATAGGTTCGTCTAAGTGAGAGAAAAGCGAATGATATGAACGAAAGCTGTACTGAAAGGAAACACAGGGTATAGGGTTTCTTATAGAAAGAGTACCAGCAAAAATCAGTGAGACCGACAAGGAAATGACAGAAGGAAGTGTAGGAAATCCACCGCTGTCTCGCACCTCAAACAACACGGATACTAATTGAGTGTCATAGTTGATAGCTAGAGCTAGTTTGTTCCATCTCCAACATTTTATGTTTCTACTATACAAGCCAAACGCACATAAGAGTTTTCCAAACACTGAATGGTTCCGGTGAGGACCCGAGACAGTACGTCCAGCCATAGTAGGTTTCAACGGTTACAGTGTGATCTGAAAGAGGTGGAATGTACCCGGGAGGGTCATTAAAAGTCGGAAAAATAACCCTTGTCTCCACAAAGATTCGTATCCTTTCGTTCGTACGCCGAATTTCATGGAAAATTAGTGTGCCGTAGCGCAGAGAGCGACACAGGATTAACCATTCTCGCAACACACCGGTAACACACCATGCCATAAACGAAAGACTAAACAAACAAACCAAACCCAAAAGAAATGCCCGTTCCTAAGATATCCCCCGAGCTATTGAGATATTAGCACTAACTCATTTTCGTAAATGCGATAGGAAATACCATGCTCACTGCGAAGAGTGTAGTGCTCAAAATATCACAAAACTAGTACTACTTAGTATGGCCGTGATGTAGATAAGAAAATTCGGTGTATATTGTCTCCCAATTACCCAAATGAATTAGTGTCTAATATCGCCACCTTCCAGTTTTCACCCCCCAACACTCTTAGTAATCCTTCCTAGCGACCTTTCTGCTAATAGCTAACACCTTATTCAGCCGAGTTTAGTGCTGCACTAGCTCCCTTCCGTGAATACGAACGAAGGGATAGACCAAAGAGCCCACGGCATCCCTCCCCCAATTGCACCTACCAGCACACTGGGTAGGAGAAGTGGCATGAATCATGGTTTTTGTCTATGGGCGTGGTTCCGGTTGGAATTAGTGCAGCGATATGGTAGATTGTAGGGCGAATTGAGTAGTCAGATTTCTGGTTAATGAAGGTATGGCTTAGGCAGCATTACCCATCAAGGATGAGTTAAGCAACCGGCTGTGCGTATTTCTTTCGTGAGCTCACTGGGAGTTTTTGCTAAGGCGGCCGCAATGGGAAACCGTGATTATTGTTGGGGGTCCTGGTGCTATTCGGCATGCCCTTGCGATAGTCTTTTCATCGTCCGGATAAAAGGGTTCGCATTGCGCTTTCGGATGGATGCAGGGCCGGAAGCAAGCAAGAATCAAAGAGTTAGATGCACGGGAGAGTCAGAAGCAAGATGAAAGAGTCGGATGCATGAAAGCCATGATCTGTGGGACTCATCCTGCAGTAGGATTCTTTATTCCTGTCTTTTCTCTTGTTAGAGCGGGAGTCCGCGAAAGGGAAAGGGGCATATGTAGAGGAGATAAGACAGGTGTTGCGATTGCTGGAAGGGTAGGAGGGAGACTTTGTTATGGTTTATATGTACTCCTGTCTTTGCCGTTAGTTAGTCAGTCAGTCAGTTAGTCGAGCGTGAGTGTGAGCATGGGAGAGAGAGCCTGTGAATGAAGAAGAGAGAACTTCTCCACTCGAAAGTTGTGCTCTGGCGATCGAAGTAATACTAGTTAGAGAGACCCAGAACGCTCAGCAAGCGCGATCACTAGAGGTCACTCGGAGCACACTTCATCGCCCGGAACTGAGATTTCGAGTTGGATTTTGGATTTCTAACTGTTACCAGGCACCCCACCCGAAAGCAAGTAAGAATATAAATAAAGAAGTAGCCACAAAGTAGAAAAATGAAAAGGAATTGTGTAGGGGAAAGGGAAAAAAAAAAAGGCAAGAGAACTCGATTGCTAGGGCATGGCAGAGCTCTTCCGCCCTTAACGGTCGTTCCACATGACTGATCCACATCAAGGCTTCCATTACGAGTCTCGCTTTTTCCCCACTCTGTGCCCTTATTCGTTCGATCCGGGGGGGGACAAGCGGGAGACGGGAGCTTTCACACCCCTTTGACGTGGGTAAGGACGGCCTCTCGAAAATGCCAGCTCAGGACTTGGTCAACTGGCCTGTGCGGGTGCAGGAGATCTTGCGCATCCAGGCGATCCCGAAACTTCATTTTCTCAGCACCTGGTGTGAAGCTAACAATCGTGTAGTTGTCCTAAAAAATTAGCAGTTATACAGACTAGAGGATCAGGTAATTGATACCTCGGGCTTAATCGCGACTTCGTAAGTGTCAAAAAAAAATGTGGGCGGTTGGATCAAGGCAAAGCCCATTCTGGATCAGTGTTCCCCGTCCGGACGCCAGGGCCCTGGCGTCCTATAGTCCCGTCCGTCCCGGACAGGGTGGGTAAGGACGGCCGGGCACGGCGTCCGTCTTTTGTAAACACCGCAGGACTGTAGGTTGACGGGCGGGCCCTGCAGTCTTTTTTGGAAATGGTAACTTCCGGTAGGTACTCGGGGTAGAGGTGAAGTATTGGGACAAGCAGGGGTAGTAGAGGCTTGAGCATATACCCCGAAAGGAGTAATCAAAGAACCAAAAAGGTAAGAAAACTACTAACTAGAGTAATTCTGCTATCCCCCTGCTTGTCCCAATATTTTCCCCCTCACCCGAGTACCTACCGTCCTGCATAATGACGGGCGTCACCTGTAGGTTACCTACTGTCCTGCATAAGGACGGGCGTCCCTTGTAGGTCAAGGAAGTGGAATGGGGTCAGGGTGCTCAGAACCAGGATCGGATATCACTGGAAGCATTGGTTGATTGATAGCGAAATTTGATACATAATAGTAGAGCCTAAGCTTCTCTTCATTAGAATAAAAATGTTTCACATCTTGATAACACTTACCTAATGCTCATGAAATTCGAAAATGAAACATAAACTAAGACACCTATAGGGCCCGGCCGTCCGTCCCGGGCATAGGTCAGGACGGACTGCAACTGGGCGTCCGTCCTGTCCGAAGGTCTCAAACTTGGCGTCCGTCCCGTCCTAGGCTAAAGACGGACGGACTGGACGCTTGGGAACACTGTTCTGGATGGAGTTCAGCGAACCTGCGGACGGAATAACCGGCGGGACCGTAATCCATTTGTTGCAACCCCTTTTTCCCCTCCAGTGCTCCTCTAATTTAAGAGGATATATATGTCCGGCGTTGAAGCTCTTCCACGGGTGATGTGTATCAACAATTACAGGCCTCCCTGTTAGAAGGCATTGTGTATCTCGCGAATGGACCGAAGCAGCAAACGAAGCAGTACGGATACCTCGGTGAGGGACAATGGTTTGCACGAGAGGTTCGTCGTTCGTAACCGCGATAGATCCTATTTTGAGTTAGTGGTTGTGATGCGCTCAGGAATGATAAGGACGTACCCAGCGCCAAAATATTATAATTTTCGGCAATCGCTTGAGTCTGATCCTTGGGAACCAATATTCCATTATCATATAGCAGCACAAACGCTGCACTGATATTACACAATGTGTCTACGATACAATACATAGTATTGTTTGTAGTTCTTTGTGCAACATAAAGGCCTCCGAGTACGGCCCGGGCCCTACAATCATCAAAATTTAAGATGAACGCATTCTTCCATACGGTCCGCGGAGGAGACTCCATTTATTAGACAGAATTGGGTGCGACAGTTGCTGGAGAAGGGCCCAAAGTTTGATAGGAAAGGTTGTGCGGGTAGAACAGCATTCTTGGATGCTACAGAACCAGCGGTACCCTTCCTCCTCTCCCACATTCACAATCCACTAACGAACAGGTACAAAACCAGGTTACAAGGATGCATGCGCAGACATGGCTTACGTAGCGCTCTCACTAAACGACCCGAGCATAAGCGTAATAACCCCAGCACCACATCCAAATTCAGCCACCAACACCAGCTGGTCGTTCTCCGATACTCAACCAGATATTCTAGTCGCAATAGCCGCGAGTGCGAACACGATCTGGGCAAACACCCTCTATTTTTTGATCACCCGCTCATCACTACCTCCCTCTTACCTTCCATAGAACTAATCGCAAATCCGCCAAAAGTAGTAGACACTGTCAACGACAAGGCCTTCACAAACAAGTCAATCCAACACCACGGTTTCCCTCAAGTTACACCTGTAAATATATTTGTGGATATATTTGACGGCTCTGATAGAGCCACAAATTTCCACATTGATGTGTGCCTTATACTGAAGGCAGAGGAAAGGGTTGTAGAGAACCATGCGAGGATTATCAATCCTTGCTGTTACTCCAGGACCTGCATTGTGGACTGGAATTATGAATAACTGTCCAGTATAATCTCGCCATCGGTAGAGGGGATATCCATTTTCTTCCAAAACTGTCTCTGTCTGGAATGGTCGTGGATACCTTTTGTTGCAAATTGGAACCTGTCCAGCATCCCTCTTTGTCATACAGGCCGCATTCAGATTTCCACCAGCATAGAAGGTGTGAACCATGGAGGATTTAATTATTCTTCCCAATTCCCTCCCTTGCTCTGTGCTCTTATCAGGAAGCTCAGCGCAAACAATGTTGTCAATTGTTTCAGCTGTCAAAAATTATTCATCTGTCTGCAGGGAAACCAGATGATGCAGGTGTGACAGTCTATGCTTTTGGTACTCAATAGTCCAAACTCTGGCAAGAAATGGTGAAGAAATGTGCTCATGACTGATTTCGTTGATAAGATGATTTTTCTTGATTTTGAAGACATGGGCCACAAGCTCAGCCCTATCCACTACCGTCTGTCCCTCCAATAGCCCCCTTTCAATCTCTACCCAATTAAGATTAGCTGTAAAGGTAATAAAGAGAGAGGGTCGTTCAAAGTACCAAACAATAGCCATGCTGTCTTGATATAATTGCTGCATGAACCTATCACCCCCTACAAAGCGGGATGGTAGTATAACTTTCCTGCCTATTGTAACAAACACATTCCCATAGGTGTTTTGTTAAACGGGGAATGACTAATCATAGTGCGTATCGATATCATTAACTATTATCATAGTCTCGTTGGAGGGAGTCTTATCATCATAAGACCAGAAGGTACAAAGTCTAATCGCTAGAGGACTAGTTGCTCACGTTCGAGCTGTAGAGGTTTGCGTAAGAAGTAGAGGAATAGAGTTGTATATCTTGCACCACGGGAAGGTCACTGTCAAAGGGCTTGGCCCGTGCTCCAGTATCCAAGTGTTGTATTACTTAGATGGGTGCGTGAAAATCCTAACTCTTGGTCGGAACCAAGTGCCTTATATAGGCATCTTCCCACAACCCGAACCCTGGTGACTTATCACCTCGCGTTACATACTTCTATGACTCATAAGGAGTCATAGCGTGAAATCCATCAGCTGACTCTTTATGAGTCACTGCGCAACACACCGTTATCCAATCAAAACTCATAAACCAAGTCATGTGCTTGAATGAGTCACATGCGTGAAACCCATGACTCATAATGTGAGTCATGTGCAAAAGTCATTACATCATACATCAGCAAAAACGGATCCTGCGTCTGATCCGTCGGCGTTGCGTCCTGACGCAAGCGACGTATTTTCTGCGTCCCCTGCGTCCTGTGCGTCCTGACTTGCGTTCCAACGTTCCTTGCGTCCTGA
>Ga0307517_10002688_pt1 | contig 28378 bp, 23 predicted proteins | sample 23_EM_MG_FD_194515 | JGI IMG/M metagenome (GOLD analysis project Ga0307517, IMG submission 194515) | Populus trichocarpa ectomycorrhiza microbial communities from riparian zone in the Pacific Northwest, United States - 23_EM | ecosystem: Host-associated > Plants > Roots > Unclassified | place... | reverse complement strand
CCCCCCCACCGGTTAGTAACGCGTTAGTAACATGTTACTAACGTTGTTACTAACGTGCTGTTAGAAACTCAAGCGTTTCTCACGGAACCCTACCGCGCGGCATACCATTCAGTATCCTCGCCGACTCTTCATCCAACTCCAACAACGCTGTGCAACTTCGGTTGGCACTTAAAACTTGGATCCCCAGAATGTCTGGCCTGCCTTATCAGGGATCCTTGATTATTTGCGTAACAGACCGCGAAATGCGTGTTGGACCGCCATGCATCACGTGCTGGCACGCGCTGCGGTCATCCGGAATTCTGTTCCGCGGCGTTGGTTCAATTCCAGCGCTGTATCGGATCCTGGTCCACAATGAAGGGAATGTTATTCCGGTGCTCTTATCAGCACTCATCGACCGCGCCCCCTCTTCCGACGTTTGGTGTCGACCTAGCCTTTCTGCCGTCTTTCCTTTTCACCATCTGTTTTCCGCTGCCGAGCCTTAGCTCTCATCGCTTTCTGTTGCTCATCGAGCACGAACCCCCCTTCGATGAACTCTCCGCAGCACATCATGGGGGACACTATCATTACCCCAGAAGCGTATGTCCAGCTGACCCCCCCATTCCTTTGTCTCCCAACCGTTGGTGACCGCGTGTTCTCTTCTAGTTTGGAAGATGCTATGCCCAAAGAATCGCCGTCTCTCTCTCCAAACCCCCTTGGATCGTCAGGCGGTCCTCGCGTTGAGTTCTACAACAACTTCAAGCGCGAAGCTGACGAATGCGATCGTCAGTTTGTAAAGAGATACGATGTCGACTTGAATATTACGCTGGTCCCCGTGGGTGTTCTCTTCTTACCCACCTCTGTTTTGGCGTTAACCACTTTGTTGGAGAAAAGGCCGCTCTGTTATCTGCGGTCACATCCGCTTTTATTATCGACATTCAACGCAAGCTCGAGCCAGATTACCAAGAAATGAGTTACCGCCTCCTCGCGATCGTCGCCAATGTCTCTCTTGGGAACACCCCAGCTAGCGTCGACGCCGCCTTCGCTCCGTGGAATGGCCCTGATCCAATTATCATTCGTGTCCAAACCATCCTTTACGCCAGTTTGGCCGCCTCTCTCCTCGCCGTGTTTATCGCTATGCTGGGAAAGCAATGGCTTACCCGTTATGTCCGGACCGAAATACATGGATCTGTTATCGATTACTGTCGATATCGACAACGCCAGATGGATGGGATGATCACCTGGCAGTTCGACCTCGTCATGGAATGTTTGCCCCTGATGCTCCAAGCCGCTCTCCTCCTCCTTAGTTATGCCCTTTCCAACTATCTCTTCTTCCTTGAAAAAATCATCGCCAGCACCATCATCGGTTTCACTGCATTCGGTCTCCTCTTCTACGTCCTCCTCGTTTCTGCTGCCACTTTTTCTTACGATTGCCCATTCCAAACCCCTATCTCCCTCGTCATTCACTCCTTGATTCACTATGACAGGGAGAACGAGAAGTATCTCGAACGATCCAGGGAATGGTTCGGACGTATATTTTCCCAGAAGGAGGAACGACCGAGACGAAATTCTGGTAGTCGCTATGGTTTGGGCGGGTTCGACGCGTTCGACGGGGGCGGATTTGGTGATCACATCCGGCTGCCCATGGTCAATCTACCCAACGAGCAACGCCGCCTGTTCAGTGAGAAGATCGATTGGGATGGCTACACGCTGGATTCAAGGTGCATCGCTCGGATGTTCGACCTGTCAATGGACGCGGATGCCATCGCAACTATCATGATGTTCATCCCTGAGGTTGTTTGGTACGCCGGTATCCGGACCGCTCCGTTGGAAAGGCTCTACGACACGGTGGTCGAATGTTTTGATCACTCATCCGGATCTCCTGTCGTCATCCCCAAACTTAAGAACAAAGCGTACCTCAGTGCCAAGGCCTTCCTCCACGTCGCCATCCAGAGCAAGTGCATTGGCGGCGGACGCGACAAAGCTGTGTTCGAGTCTATCTCGAGGCGGCACCAAATCATGGGGTCCGAGGGTTGCGACGGAGACCCAGATCTGCAATCCACTCTCGGGATAATCGATCACGTCTTTGGTAATCCCAGACCTATGGACTGGCAGGGCTTCACCTTCACCGTCGCGCACCACGCTTGGATGGGCCATATTCTCCTCTACCGTGCCTGGGATGTCACTGGGAAAGGCGGGCGTGTACCTGACGATATCAGAGGATTCACTCTTCACTCCCTTCGATTGGAGCCTCCCCCTCCGGCATCGATCGTGGCGGACTGTCTATTCATCATTGGTTTTGTCGTCGGGATCGGGTTGCACCCCGATGACCTATTGGTCGTTGACAAGAGGTGAGTTGACTTGGCATCCACCCTCTACGATGTAAAGTTAAACTCTCCCGTTACAGTCGCCGATCCAACTTCCAAATTGATGGGATCTACGATAAGCTCACTGCGACGTTCAACAGCTCCGATTCCGTAACCGCTGAGATCGACCGTGCTCTGGAGGCTATGGAGCTCATCTCCCCCCTCTCTAAGAACGAAATCGCTCAAAACAGTTACCGACTGTTCCATGTCATCATGCAGGCTCCCGTCACTGACGTGTACTCCCGGGAGAAGAAGTGGGAAGCATCTCGTCTCGCCCTGCACGGTGCCTACAGGTGCGACAAGTTCTTGCCACCGGTCGGGGATCCTCTGGACGTTCTCATCTTTTTGGATCATCACTTCGACTTGATCACCGGGGACCATGGTGAAAATCACGACGAGCCAATCGAAAATGCTTTGTGTGCGTTGGCCTACGCCTCCGACCCTGCCACCATTGAGGGACTCAAGGGCTTCGATCCGACTCAGCCCTCGTTCGTTCGCGGGATCTGCTACGCATACCAGGGTGACAGACCGCTCCTGCTTCGCAAGGCTGCGTTCTTCTTCCTTCCTCTTATCGGCGACAGGTGGTTCGACACTCCTGACCCGATAATGAAGCCTGATCAAGCAAAGAATTGGTACGGGAATTGGAATTCCATCGTCCACGGTGTCGAGCATACGCAGGATACCCAGAAGGCAATTCTCTCGGTTCTACTCGAAATGATCAATTCCCCCCACTGGCGTCCTCACGTCGCCCCGGAGGACTGGGAACTGTTGAAATACCTCAGTTCTGTTCCGGATGACTTCCGGCCTTTGAGGAAGTGTATCGACAATCCGGAGTTGATCGGAGTGATCAGGGACACGGAGAACCAAACCCCTACACTCCACTGGTTGCCAATCTTGTGGTTGAAGCATCAAGAGTTGGACTCTCGGGTTCGGGAGGGGTTGGAGACGTTCACGGGGGAGATAGCTCAGGGTGGGAAGAGGATGGTCCTTAATACATGTCTGTCAACGATGGACTCCGAGTTGGAGAAGGCCGAGCGCGCGTTGATGCAGTATACTGCATGCCCTGATGACCCGGCTGCTGTTGCTCTTAGGACGAAGATCGAAACCCTTCAACAGGCCAAAGTTTCCTTACTCTCAAGAATGGCTCAACCCGATCCTGTTTCAACCACGTCGATGGTTCGCGACATTCGTGCTCTCTCCCAGACGTAGTGTCGGAGAGACCTCTGTGTGGGAGGTGTGGTTGGTTTCAAGTCGGGTGATGTGGGGGCCAAGGGTAACCGGTAATATGCAATGTGTTATCTCCACAGTCTTGACGTGTCATCGCAAGTTAACCACATACAACCTTTGCAGTAATTGTAAAACTAATGACAAATTATCATTATCTTCCGGAGTGGGGTGGGACATCGTGCTGTCAAGTCCGACTCATTTACAGTCTCTCACCCCCACACACCACGGGGCGACATCAGATCGAGGATGCGGTGGCCCTCGATGGTATCGATTTCCCGACGACCCCCCTCGTTGACATTGGCGGAGTCATGATCCTGACGACATTAGTACTGTGTTGGATTTATCCCTTTTGGAAGGACGTGAACATTTCTACTCGTTACATCTCTCATCTCTTGATGTTGGTTGGCGTTGTGGTTTTGGTTGTCGCACGAATTCATGCGGGGTTCACCCGATGCATGGAACTTCGCTCGCGGCGCAGGGATCCCGAATTATCATCATACGGTGGGACGGTACCAAAGGATGGGGCGGAAATCACAGACATTGTGGGAAGGAGTGTCGAATGGGCCCGGTTCACAGACGACTACGGGCACGGAAGAGGAAGAGCACACATGAAAATAGAGTGATATTCTGAGCGTGCACGCGTAAGTCAGCAGACGCGAACGGGTGATGACCCCGCAGCACGACATACCAGTCAGTATCTTCATCGATTCTTCATCCAACTCCAACAACGCTCCCCTGAATCCCCCATACCGCTGCTTCCTCCATGTCTCCGGTCTTCTGGGCCGTAGTTCCCACCGTGATTGGACATAATCCAGTCGCTGGATCAGATCTGCTCGGTGTCCCCTCGCCTCGATCCCACCGAGTTCTTCTCTGATCAAGCTGAGCTTTGCTGTGAAACCCCGGAGGTCTAGAGAAGCCCACTCCGACCGGGCGATGAACAGATACGACGCGATGAGTTCGAAGTCTCCGAGTTCCCGGATTGTCTGGATTACGTTGTTGTTGGTACCCAGTGTAAGCCCCCAGCACCCAGGACGAAGGAGGGGTCGCTTCTTCAATTCTGAGTCCCAGGTAGCCATGGGTATATGGGGTCGCAGCTCGTCTTCGTACACCATTTGTAGAAGGGTGTCAATCTCGTGTTCTTCACTTCTGTACCGTTGGACACGAATGCCATGAACAAAACCCAAAAGCCATTTAGAAGTACATTACGCCCCGCCTCAGACTATGCTCTTACTTTTGACTGGACGTACATTTGTGGGTCGAATTAGGTTTGCGAAGGTCTCACATGTCACGTCGGGAGCAAATTTTGATTGCAGCGGGTTGCTGGTCCCCACAGTGATTTACCGGGGTTGGCTTCTCAAGTGCCTTTCCTGTACGTCACAGATCGCGAAATACCGTACGTCGGACCACCACGCGTCCTAATCTATTCGGTTCAGTGCCGCTCTAATCCCAGCGCTGCACAATCTGCCGCACGATGGAGGGAATGTCATTCCGGCGCTCTTATCAGCACTCGTCGACCAGGCCCCCTCTTACAACGTTGGAGGTCGTTCTTGTCTTTCTGCAGTCTTGCCTCTCCGCTCCCTTCTCTGCCAACCTCAACTCTCCTCGCTTCCCGTGGTCCGTCGAGCACGAACTTTCCTTCGAGCTCCCCTCAGCACATCATGGGGGACGCTATCGGTGTCCCGCAAGCGTATGTCCGGTTGATCCTCCGTTCCTTTGTCTCCCAATCCTTGGTGACCGCGTGTTTTCCTCTAGTTTGCAGGGTGCTACGTCTAAATCATTGCCATCTCCCTTTCCAAACCCCCTCGGACAGTCCAGAAACCCTCGCGTTGAGTTCTACGACATGTACGGGCAAGGTGCTGACGAATACGACAATGGCCTTATCATGAAGTACGGAAATGACTTGAATATTACGCTGGTCCCCGTGAGTGTTCTCGTCCCACCCGCCTCGGTCCTAGCGTTAATCGTTTTGCGGGGGGGAAAGGCCGCTCTGTTATCTGCGGTCACATCCGCTTTTATCATCGACATTCAACGGAAGCTCGAGCCAGATTACCAAGAGATGAACTACCGCCTCCTCGCGATCGTCGCCAATGTCTCTCTTGGGAACACCCCAACTGGTGTCGATGCCGCCTTTGCTCCGTGGAATGGCCCTGATCCAACTATCATTCGTGTCCAAGCCTTTCTTTACGCCAGTTTGGCCGCCTCCCTCCTCGTTGTGTTAGTGGCCATGTTGGGAAACCAATGGCTCAACCGCTATTCCTGGACCGATGCGCGTGGATCTGTGGCCGACCGCTGTCGACATCGACAACGCAAGATGGAGGGCATGGTCACCTGGCATTTCGACCTCGTCATGGAATGTTTGCCCCTGATGCTCCAAGCCGCTCTCCTCCTCCTTAGTTATGCTCTTTCCGACTATCTCTTCTCCCTCGAAAGAATCGTCGCCAGCACCATCATCGCTTTCGCTGCATTCGGTGTCCTCTTCTACCTCCTCCTCGTTTCTGCTGCCACTATGTCTTACAATTGCCCATTCCAAACCCCTCTCTCCCTTATCCTTCGCTTCTTGATCCGTTACGACAGCGAACACAAGAAATTTCTCGAGCGACTGGGGAGGTGGTTCGGACGTATCTTTTCACGGATCAAGAAGAATCGACCGAGACGAAATCCTCGTGGTCGCGACGGGCTTGACGTATTCCATGGGAACAGATCTGGTGACCACATCGAGTTGCCCATCACCAATCCGGCCGACCAGCAACCCCCCCTGTTTAATGAGGAGTGTGACTGGTATGACCATGTGTGGGATTCGAAGTGCATCGCCAGGATGTTCGATATGTCAATGGACGCGGATGCCCTCATGACTATCATGAGGTTCATCCCCGAGGTCGTTTGGCACGCCGGCATCCGGACCACCCCGTTGGAAAGGCTCTACGACACGGTGGTCGAATGTATTGATCGCTCATCCGGATCTCCTGTCGTCATCCCGCAACTCGAGAATAAAGTGTACCTCAGCGCCAAGGCCTTCCTCCACGTCGCCATCCAGAGAAAGTGCGTTGGCGACAGACGCGACGAAGCCGTGCTCGATTATATCTCGAGGCGACACCACATCATGGGATCCGAGGGTTTATACAGAGACTCGGATCTGCAATCCACTCTCGGTATTATTGATTGCGTCTTTGGTTATCCCAGACCTATGGACTGGAAGAACTTCTCCTTCACCGCCGCGCACCACGCTTGGATGGGCCATATTCTCCTCTACCGTGCCTGGGATGTCGTCGGGAAAGGCGGGCGTTTACCCGAAGATATCAAAGGATTCACTCTTCACTCCCTTCAATTGAACCCTCTCCCTCCGGCACCGATTGTGGCGGACTGTCTATTCATCATTGGTCTTGTCATCGGGATCGGGTTGCACATAGATGACCTGTTGGTCGTTGACAAGAGGTGGGTTGACTTAGCATCTATCCTCCATGATGTGAAGCTAAACCTTCCTGTTACAGTCGCCGATCCAACTTCCAAATTGACAGGATCTACGATAAGCTCACCGAGATGTTCAACAACCGCGCTTCCACAGCCGATGAGATTGACCGTGCTCTAGAGATTATCCAGCTCATCTCCCCCCTCTCTGGGAACGAAGTCGCACAGAAGAGTTACCGTTTGTTCCGTGCCGTCATGCAAGCTCCCGCCTCTCACGTGCACTCCCAGGAGAAGAAGTGGGAGGCTTCTCGTCTCGCCCTGCACGGTGCCTACAGGTGCGACGAGTTCTTGCCACCGGTCGGGGATCCTCGGGACGTTCTCACCTTCTTGGAGCATCACTTCGACTTGGCCACCGGGACCCACGGTGAAAACCACGACGAGCTAATCGAAAATGCTTTACGTGCGTTGACCTACGCCTCTGATCTTGCCACCATTGAGGATCTCAAGGACTTTGATCTGAGTCAGCCCTCATTCGCTCGTGGTATCTGTTACGCATGTCAGGGTGACAGACCGCTCCAGCTTCGCAAGGCTGCGTTCTTCTTCCTTCCTCTCATCTGCGACAGGTGGTTCGGCACTCCTCACCCGATAATAGAGCCTGATCAGGCGAAGAATTTGTACGGGAATTGGAACTCCATCGTCCACGGTGTCGAGCATACGCAGATTGCCCAGAAGGCGATTCTCTCGGTTCTACTCGAAATGATCAATTCTCCTCACTGGCGTCCTTACGTCACCCCGGAGGACTGGGAACTATTGAAATACTTCGGTTCGGTTCCAGACGACTTCCAGCCTTTGAGGAAGTGTATCAACAATCCGGAGTTGATTCAAGTGATCAGGGACGCAGAGAATCAAACCCCTATGCTCTACTGGTTGCCAATCCTGTGGTTGAAGCATCAGGAGTTGGTTCCTAGGGTTCGGGAGGAGTTGGAGACGTTCACGGAGGAGATAGCTCAGGGGGGGAAGAGGACGGTCCTCGTCATATGTCAATCAACGATTGAATCCGAGCTGGAGAAGGCCGAGGGCGCGTTGACGCGGCATTCTACATGGTCTACCGACTCGATTGCCGTCGCTCTGAGGAAGAAGATCGAAGGCCTTCAACAGGCTAAAGTTTTCTTACTCTCAAGAATGGCTCAACCCGATCCTGTTTCAACCATGTCGACGGTTCGTGACATTCATGCTCTCTCCCAGACGTAGTGTCGGAGAGACCTCGGCGTGGGAGGTGTGGCTGGTTTCAAGTTGGGTGATGTGGGGCCAAGGGCAGAGTCAACCGGTGATATGCAATGTGTTATCTCTACACTGTCTTAACGCGTCACCACAAGTTGACCACGATCTCGTACAACCTTTGTGATATTTGCAAAACAAATGACAAGTTATCATTATCCTCCGGGATGGGGTGGGACATCGTGTTGCCAAGTCCGACTCATTTACGGCCTCTCACCCCAACACGCCACGAGGCGACATCAGATCGAGGCTGCGGAGAACGGTGGCCCTAGATGGTATCGATTCCCCGACGACCCTCTTCGCTGACATTGGAGGAGTCATGGTCTTGACGACATTAGTGCTGTGTTGGATTTATGTAAGGTCAACCCTTTTGGAAGGACGTGAACATTTCCACTCGTTACATCTTTCACCTCAACATTGATCGGTGCTGTACTCTTGGTTATTGCACGAATTCAGGCGGGCTTCGTTTGATACATGGAACTCCGCTTGCAGCGCAGGGATTCCGAATAATCGTCACACAATGGGACGGTGCCAAAGGATGGGGCGAAAGCCACAGACGTTGTGGGAAGGAGTATCGAATGGTTCACAGACGATTATGGACACGGAAGAGGAAGAGCACACATGAAAGTAGAGTGACATTCTGCCCGTGCATGCGTAAGTCGGTAGACACAAATAGGTGATAACCCCGCACGACATACCAGTCAGTATCTTCATCGATTCTTCATTTAACTCCAACAACGCTCCCTTGAATCTCCCGTACCGCCGCTTCCTCCATGTCTCCAGTCTCCTGGGCCGTAGTTCCCACCGTGACTGGACATAATCCAATCGCTGGATCAGATCTGCTCGATGCCCAATCGCCTCGATCCCACCAAGTTCCTCCCTGATCAAGCTGAGCATTGCCGTAAAACCCTGAAGGTCTAGAGAACTCCACTCCGACCAGACGATGAACAGATACGACGCGATGAGTTCGATGTCTCCGAGTTCCCGGACCGTTTGGATTACATTGTAGTCGGTTCCCAGTGTAAGTCCCCAACATTCGGGACGAAGGAGGGGACGTTTCTTCAACCAGTCCCAGGCAGCCACGGGGATATGGGGTCGCAGCTCATCGTCGTACACCATCTGTAGAAGAGTGTCAACCACGCTCTGGCAGACATCGTCGGTATATGGGAGCACGGAGGCTGATGTTATCCAGAGCTGCATCATCGCGTCGATATCGGTTGCATATTGGACGAACCAACGCCCATACCGGAACGCATCCAGAGCTGCGTACTTTAGGGTGGCGGGAAGCACTGCTTCCGACAATCGGACGGCCAGTTCGAAAGCCCGGTGTGAAACCAACAAGGAGACTGATGATAATTTTGAGGTGCAGAACAGTGTGTTTGACCGCTTACCTGCGCCATTTCTTTCCCATCGGGCCGCGTACGGTAGGAATGCGATTGTGGCCTTGCCCTTGGATACGTCCGTGCGTGAATCCCCGGAAGCGATGATTACGTATCTCTGAAGTATTGATGAGGGAAGTCGGTTAAGCTCCGTGCTGGTGTAGGGTTAGTGGAGAGATTGTCAGCGTTGAGGGATAAACACACTTTTCGCCTGATGCCAAACTGTCGGTATCCGAGACACCACAGCCCAGGTCGGTAGCAATGATTTTCAGGCAATCGAGAACGACCGAGGTTGGAGGGAGCGGGTCCTGGGACAGAAAACGGAGTGCAAAACGAAGCAACCAACGGGGTACTTTGGGTCGATCCCTCCTACGATACTCGAACCGAGCTATTTGGGCAAGGGCGCGTGAGAATTGTATCAGTTCATCAGTGGAGGGATTGTAGTCCCTCCAGGAAGGAAACCGTTGTCCCTGCGTCTGGGCGAACAGGCAGTGGACTGCGCTCATGATAAAGTACCATGGGATGTCCGAAAAGTCAACGGCGGCTGGGAATAATTTGTTGTACCGTTGGCGTACACCTTTGAGGGCTCTAGACGTCGGCTCCGCGCTCGACAAGCGGGAAGAGATAAGGAGGAAGCATCTGGCAGATACTTCTGCAAGATGTTCTGAACCGCGGCTGACCATTACCACAACACTGTCGCTAATAACGAAGCAGCTGCTGAACACATTGAAACATTCCACGACGAGCGCGGAGTTGATTGAGGAGTCTATATCAGGGAGTGAGAGGACCGTCTTGAGAAAGTCGAGAGTTGACAGGTTGATGGATTTATCCAAGGATGTCCGGAGCATCCACAAAATGCAGCGGAGGTCCAATTTGGTCGCCTGGGTGTCGAATGGCCGGTCTGGGACAGGGGACGTGCCGGATGGCCGGTCACGGGCCCTGCGGACAAGGGCGATCAAAGCCCGGAATGTCGCTTTTCCGAGACGGAAAGCATCGAGGGTAAATGCGATGAATAATGCGAGAGGGTATGCGAGGGTCTTGGCGACGGTGTCCTTGGTTATGTCGCTCCAATACTCGAGAGACATAGAATGGAGAAACGAATATCTGGCGAAAAGAATGCGAGCTGAGCGAAGTAGATCACGGGTATAGCGAATAATGCTTGAGCCAGGGGTCCGATACGGACAGCTCTCGGAAACTACCCCCGCAACAACGATGATAATGTAGAACAGAACACCGAACGAGGTCACACCAAGGACGACGGACGCGACGACGGTGTCGATCTCCCAGAGGTACCGGGAGAGAGCACAACCCAGCAACAAAAGCGCGATCTGCAACATCAACCGAAACGATCCAATCACATGGTTGAAATACCACGCAACGATGCCATCCAGCTTCCGTTGTCGATCACGGCCGCGTTCGATGGCGGACCCTCGCCTGTTAACTGAAGCGTATCGGTTCAACCATTGCTTCCCAAGCATTGCGAGGAAGGAAGCAAAGAGAGAGGCGGCAAGGCTGGCGTACAAGATGCACTGAACGTGGGTGACCATTACTGGAGGGCCGGTCCACTGTGGCAAAGCGGGAGCGTCGCCACCGAAAGTGGTATTGTCGATCTTGTAGATCAGGACGCGAAGGAGAGCGGCGGTCTCTTCATTTGGGTCAGGCCGGAGCTCGGAATGGACCAGGATTATGAATGCTGAGGCTACAGCGGAGAACAGACCGGCCTGTCGTTCGCGTCAGTATGTGCCCGCCGCGCTATACCTTCCTCCAGACGCACGAATATCAGGGTTGTACTCAGGTCTTCGTCATGGTTCTTCATAAATTCCTTGTCGTATTCTTCGGCCTCCTTGCGGTAGTGCTGGTAGAAATTGGCACGAAAGTCCTCCTGAGCTGGCCGTACGTCTTTTCTCGGGCTACGGGAGGGACTTCAGTATGGGTCAGAAGGGACGGGAGGCAGGACGTAGTACCCAACGACCGGCTCCCCGCAAAGCACAGCATCTCCCCTGCTTTCCCGTCCTCCTACAGGGTCACGGCTGGGATCAGACGTCAGAGATACAGGGTGTTATCGATATGAGGAATGGCAGTATGTACATTGATGCGGCGTTCTCACCATTCTCGTTCAAATTACGGGACCCTACGCGTTTTCTGGGTTCAAGATCCAAGTTTTCAGTAAGGAAAACGGTAAGTATGCGATATAACATACCGTGTTCTTGTTCTTGCAGCTATGCCTTCCTCGGTGGCTTGCCCCGTCCCATCACTCCCGTCTTCTCTACTGATACGCGCCAAGACCGAATGAGTGACTCATGGTGTTGCGAGACAGTGAGAAGACTTGCGCTTCCATCATAACCTCACCCAGATCCGTCATACTGTACTGGGACAGAGTATCGTGAATATAGAGGCGGATAGAGAAATTGGCACGAGGGGGGAAATCTTGGGAATGATGCTGCAAGCGCTCTCCACAGCTCTTGGAGGCAGTCAGCGCTTCAGCAAGCGGTGACGTCAACAGCCCAATGCCGCATCACAGATAACATCTCGGGTCGCGTGAAACAAATCGACAGAACGCGACGGTGGAATGGAGCCTCATTATTTGGTGTTGTCTACCAGGCGTACGCAGTGGTTAGTCCTGGTGGTCGCCTCAGAACCATTAGAATATTTGCATTCGGACAATCATCGGTCTCCCCGTATTCGTTCGCACACAAAACCTCGAACCCAACGGACCCCATCACTCGAAGGACCCCACCCAAACCCAGTTTCAACACCACCCCAGACGAGGTCCAAAATAGAGGTCCTAAACAGATCTAGACGCAGCCAAATGCCAATAGAGAATAAATCCGCTGAACGATTTGTCCACGTCGAGCGAGGCATCAAAGCACAGAACTGGCATTGATGCGGGAGAGAACTCTGACCGGGGAACACCCTAATACTACCGAGCTGATCATGGAGGGTATCTATGTGAAAATGAAGGACGGAAAGGAACCAGAAACGAAAGTGTCATCAGCGGAGAGAAATCACTAAAACCGGACGGAACAGAGACTAACGCCGGTGGGGAGGGAGTTAACCCAGCTGGCTCGCCTCTGCAACCATCTTTTAGGTCAACCTCGGCCGGATGAGCCAGATTCTACGCCAAAGAAAAGGTCAGCCCTAGAGGAATCCATATCGTGTTACTACGTATGGCTCCCATCGTGGTTTTCGCGCGGTCGGCGGGTTGTTCAGAGTTTGGTGAAGTGTGTACGTGCGGTGCGCACTCGGGGATAAGGTTATAGAAGGTTGTCGTCAAGGGTAACGGACCTCAGATCGCGGTTAAGGTAAAGTCATAGAGACCTGGTTTCTGGGTCTTGGCGAGAAATTTGGGGGGAATTTCCCGAAGTCGGCGACGTGGAGACAACGAGTGCACCTCGTTTAACCTTATTTGATGATTCTGTGGGGAGTTTATGTTGTCTGCCTGGCACAATGCTACTGTTACCCCGTTGTGGTTGTGTGCTTCGTGGGAAGTTTGTCTGTTGGCTTTTGAAGATCAACCACGACCATCGTCATCCCTTCACCCTCTCCACGGTCATCTCGCTATGCGAAAGCCCCTCCTCCTATGGTCTACCCTCATCTCTTGCGCTTTTCTGGCGCTCGGAGGCGATTCTGCCTGGAATGGAAACTTACCGAGCGTGAATGATGGTCTGTCTTCATCTGGGACGTTGTTGTTCACTCCCTTCTACGTCCCTCCCGGGGCAAGGGCCTACGACTCGGCTTCTCCTTTGGTCTTGTACACCGGAACTTGGACAGAGTCATTCTCGTCTGCCTATGTTGAGAACACGCTTCATTCCTCCCCTCGCAAAGACTCTTCGGTTTTCTTCTCGTTCACTGGTACCGGAATCGAGTGGTTCGGAAACACGGGAGTTCGACACGGTATTGCTAACGTTTATATCGATGGAGTATTTGTTAGGACTGTGGACACTTGGAACAATGTTTCGAGGAGGCAACAACGATTATTCTGGCAGTATGGTCTCACTCGTGGACGACACAACATGAAGATTGTCAACAGTGGGAGGCGGAGACCCGACTCCAGAGGCTATCTCATCGATGTGGACGCTTTTGTGGTTACCAACCCGGACGAGGTGACAATAGCGCAAAGGGACTCTCTCCTGGGATCAAAACCGGTCGCTCGACAGGAGTCTGGGTGGACGCTAACCCAGGCTGGGTCAACTGGAGTAAACGCCATGCAGCTTGCCATCATCTCGGATTCGCACGCTCTGATTGTCGACAAGGTCGAGCATAACCCCCTCGTAATCAACGGTCACCCTGCTTGGGGAGCTTTGTACAACCTCCGCACTCATTCGGTTAAACCACTTTCTATGCAATCCAACTCCTTCTGTGCTGGTGGCTCTTTCCTTGGCAATGGAACTATGCTCAACGTTGGCGGGAACCCTGTTGTCGAGGATTTTACGTCCCCCACCGATTTTGGAGATGTGGACGGGATACAGGCTGTGCGACTTTTCCATCCCTGCGATTCGGAGGATGTAGGCGGGTGTGACATCTTTGATAACCCTTCTCGAATCCACTTGGCGAGCCCGCGCTGGTATAACACCGTGGTCAGGATTTCGGATGGTAGCGCGATGATTCTGGGAGGTTCCACTAAAGGAGGCTGGATGAACAATGCCACTGTCAACAACCCAACGATCGAATACTACCCTCCCAAATCTATCCTGGACCCTGGCGTGCCGATCCATTCCTTGTTCCTCGCTTCTACGCTCAACTCGAACCTATTCCCCGCTGCCTTCTCCATTTCGAACGGCTACGTGTTCGTGGCGGCTAATAACGACGCGATGCTCTATGACTGGCAGTCAAACTACGAACATCGACTTCCCCCCCTTCCCAATGGTGTTCGTGTCACCTACCCTCTGTCTGGAACGGCCCTTCTCCTTCCCCTTTCCCCGGAGACTGGATATACCTCTGAGATCCTTATTTGTGGAGGTTCTGCAATCGATGACACCCGGCCCAGTTGGGAGATATCCTCTCAGGAACTGGCCTCTGCTCAGTGTTCTCGAATCGCCCTCACAGAAGAAGGAATTTCGCATGGCTGGGAAGTGGAGTATATGCCACAAGCCCGTGTGATGCCCGATGCTGTTCTCCTTCCAACCGGACAGATCGTGATCGTCAACGGAGCTGAGGCTGGGATCGCTGGGTATGGAAATGTTCAATCGCAAGTAGGGCGCTCCAACGCGGACAGGCCGACCCTCACACCAATCTTGTACGACCCCCGAGCGCCGCTTGGGCAGAGGTTTTCGTCGGAGGGTATGCCCACGAGCGAGATACCAAGGATGTATCATTCGGTCGCGACGTTGACCCCGAACGGAGATATTATGATCGCAGGGAGTAATCCGAATCTGGACAGGAGCGCGGTGACGTTCGGGACGGAGTATCGTGTTGAGTGGTTGAAGCCTCCGTACATGTCCCAGGGAAGACCTATCATTTTGGGCGTGGATGGTGATCGGAAGAGGCTTGGGTTCGGCCAGGAGGTTGTGATCAAGGTCCAGCCTGTGACTGGATCGTCCCTTCGGGGACGTAATGTTCAAGGTGGCTCTCTCTATGGCTCTCTTCGACGATCTACTGACCGGCCTGAATAGTCTCCCTGATGGACCTCGGTTTCGTCACTCACGGTGTTCACGCCAACTCGCGTCTCGTTTACCTCGTCAACTCTGTTGTCGCTGACGACGAAATTAGAGTTTTGGGACCTCCTAACGGGGAGATCTACCCGCCTGGACCTGGGTGGGTTTACGTCGTTGTGGATGGAATTCCGAGTGTCGGTGTGAAAGTCATGGTGGGGAACGGGGAAGGACCGCCCGTTGATGAAGCAGCTATTACCAGGTGAGCTTCCTCTGGGCCTCAGTTGTATTGAAAAGGCACTGAGGAGGTCTCGCATAGCGTGTTCTCTTCCACGAGGGCTGAAAATCTGTGCCCTTGACGGGTTTGATCACGCCTTTTGGTTACCAGCTTTTTTCTTTTGTTCTCCTAGTCCTTCAAGTGTTAAGTCACGCGCTCGCTCACTGTATCCTCAAAAGCCCGCTAAGCCCGGGCGTTGTAGCACATACTAACATATCATCTTTTGCAAACTGTCAGCAACCTCATACTCACAATCTATGACGTACAAACAAAAACAGCGTGACGAGAATAGATGTGATACACAAGTGTCGGGATATCCGCTCCGGGGGTCGGAACAACTATAGTGCGCGTTGACGCATTCTACTGCTTACTGTACGCAGACCAGCGTATACTTTGCCCGGCGGTGACCCAAGGATGAGAGACACAATGGCGTCCCGAGCGACTTTGATGTTCTGGAATGAGCCAAGGATATGAATTTTTCTGGTTGAGGAAAAGGTTAGGATCCGTAAGGCTGGAGAAAATAGGACCGGAGAGAGGACTGGACGTACGTGTCTGCGAGGACGATTCGCGTCCTACTAGCGTTTTCGATAGTAAATTTTGTTTTCCCATCTTGGCCAGCGATACGCCCTGGAAGTCTGATGAGAAATCGCATATGAAGTTGGGTGAGGAACTAATCAAATACCGATGGCACGGGCGAGATGATCACCCTGCAGGGTTTTGACGTCTTTGATCTCGAAGGAGTCGAGGTAGAGATCGTCCAACCGGAGGAGGGCGATTGAATCCTACACGTCTTTGTGAATAACTGGTTACAGATCGACGGAGATGGAATCGAGGAACGTACGTTTACGTCAAACCCAAGTGCGTAGGCTTTGACAAAGTCTGCGCCTTTCTGGAGTGACCCGATCTCTTTGGTGTGTTTTGATGTCTAGCGACCGAGGTATAAGCGTGAGCGGCAAATGGTAAGGTAGAATTACATTTACCCTAATCTCGACTGCTTTCCGTTGGACGTTCATCCGGACTTGGAGTCCCAGGATCTCAGTAAGTGGACCGAAAATATTGATCCAGTCCTTTTTCAGCGGGGACATCCGGTGTGGAGGGATTGGTATCCGTCTCATTTCGGGCTTTAGCGAAGTTTGAAGTGCTGAACCAGTTAGAGCGGGGAATGAAGGTGCGGAAGTGGGTGCCAGTCCAGTCGTAGCGGACGGATCGGTGTCAATCATGACTTCGTCGTCGTCCCAAACGTCTCCTTGTTCAACTTCGTCGACTTCCTCAGCTACTGCGTTGGCCGCAGAGGTTGTAGCGTGGGGTTCTGGTTCGTAAACTTCCTGGTCGACCGGTTCCATCTCCTGATCAACAATTTTCTCCATGGTAGACTCGGAAACGGCGGTGGATTTCTTTTTGTGCAGTGACCTTCGATTTTTGCGTTTGGGAGCGGAAGCGCTTGGTTCTGGGTTGACCACGACCATTTTTAAAGAGTGTTCTGTGAGGGGAAGATGGAGGAGGATAAAAAAATATATTTTTTCCATGCGATCACTGCACAACGGGTTCCCGCACTCCGCGAGCGCCTGATTGAGGCTGTAGAAGGGAACATGATCCCCCACATGATCTCTCTTCCACCTACCACGACTTCCTCAGAAATTCGACGTGAGATTTGTTATGGACGATGAAACAGGCAAACGTATTCGATCTTTACGCGTCCATTTCCTCCTCGCTGGATGCTGATCGCCACGTTCTGCAGTGATAAACGACCTCTTCGCCGCCGTGGAAGAGAAGAATGGGGGCAAGCTTACTCCAGATCAAATCAGTCGAATCTCGTTGAAGCTGGGCGAAATGCTAGGAAACCCAGAATCTCATGAAGTGACTCAGAACGAGAAGGGTCAGGTTCGCTGCACCTCATCTTTTCACTCTCTTCTCAGCCATTTGCATCGTATCTTGTATCCGACGTAAACTAACGTTGATGACGTCTGTTAGCTGCTGAATGAAGAAGGCCTTCCGATAATCGAAATCACAGAACAAGTTGGACCTGAACAAGCCACTTCTTCGAACGGTCTCGCCCCTCCATTCAATGCAGATTTGCCCCTGTGGACACTCCCGGAAGAGGAGAAGGCCCGACGCCGTGCCGAACAGGAGCGGATTCTCGACATGCTGGAGGAGGAAGAGCGTCTTGAGGCGGAACGGGAAACCACTGAAGAAGAGGAGTCTCGCGTCGCCAAGAAGAAACGACTTAAGGCCGCTCGTGAGCTTCAGAAGGCGATGGGTCGCGCGCTCGTTAAGAACGTCAGGGATTTCAAGGCGAAAGAGGAGAAAACAAGGACCGCGCTTCTCCAGGTGGACACAACAGCCAGCGCCGAGAAGTCGAAGAGTCTAAAACCTAAGAAGAGCGTCAGTTTTGACTTGCCGCCGGAGGAGTCACCTGTATCCGCTAGCCCGCAGCAGGATTGGGGCGACATCACTCCTGGTCAAGTCCAGCTGGAGCAACCGTTGACCTCCGCCGCTCATGGGCCTATGAAGTACCGGGTAATAGAGAGGTTCCCTCGGAAACTCCATTTGGCACCCCCATCGAAAGATTCGGACGACGAGTCCGATCCTGAATCGGTGCCGGATAGCGATGAGGACAGCGAACCCGCTCCTGCTCCTGCTCCTGTCGATCACGTTGAGTTCCATTCGGACGAATCAACGGAGGACGGAGGAGATTTCGAGTTTGACGAGGGCGAGACCGACCTCGGTGCCGCTCAACACCAACGGGAAATAGCGCTGGCGTATTATGAGAAGAGGGAGAAGTTTGCAGCCCAGGCCGCAGGTGCCTTCTCTTCCCATTCACATATCGAGGAAGATTCCTGGGATCGACCGGTTGGTCCTCTCCCTTCCTCTCTGATGTTGGCAGAAATATTGATGCACACCCCTAGGAGGTTCCACTCGAAGCGAGTCTCACGGGTGATCGGCCAAAACCAGCCATCTCCAAATTCAAAGCAGATAGGATCATTTCTTCGTCTACTTCCCTCGACGGTTTCGTCGTGCCCGCATCTCAATCCGCCCTTATGCGAGATACCGTCAAGTTGGGAAAGCTTGAGGGCGATAAGCTCGTTGGTGATCCTGAGGATAGTGATGATGACTTGAGGGAGATTATGGAGCTCATCAATCGGGGAGGGGTGGAAAATGTTGGGCCGGACCTACAGAACGGGTCGTCATCTCAGGCGGTGGAACGAGACGTTTCTTCTCTCCCACCACCAAAGGCCAGAAACAGGACTTCGAGATTCAAGATCAATCGTGGCGGTGCTCCTCAACCCACTGAACGGACACCGGAAGATGGCCCTTCCTTGAACGTCGAACCTCCCACCCCTGTCGCTTCGAGTGTCACGGAACGGCGGGGAAGCCTTCGATTGGAACTGACCCAAGAAGCTCGTTCGCTCTCCCCATCTCCAATTCCCGATACCCCACTCACCGTGGACGAGAGATCATCTCCAAAGATGCCTTCAGGAGATATAACATTTGCCACGGAGAGCTTACCTCTCACCCCCGTTTCGCGTAAATCTGCCTATTTTTCGCAGCCAACCACACCCACGGTCCGTAAGTTGGCCTCCGTCTCAGAAATCTTACGCGAAAAGACTCCCACACCGTCGAAAACGCAACTACCGGTGGTTATCGACTCCCCTTCGTTCACACCATTGCCCCCAATGCTCATCGATTCACTATCTTTCCCTCCCCCGAATGGCTGTAATGCTGTGTTCCCTTCGGTGATCGTCGATTCTCCCTCGTTTGCTCCACCTCAAGGCATGACCACCATGCCCCCGATGATTGTCGATTCTCCCGATTTCCCCCCTCCGAAAGGTGCGACCTTCATGCCTCCAATGATAATCGAGTCTCCCGACTTCCCTCCGCCAAAAGGCGTTTTTCCAACCCCCCCTGGAACTTCATTAAACGCTCCGGCGCCTCTCGTGATCGACTCCACACCCCTCCCTGCCCGGCCGAAGAATCCCGGACCTCCTCGTGTGATGTCGAGTCGGGTTGTCGAACGCTCTCCTGCTGGTGTCAACCAGCAACGGATGGACGCTCCCGCAAATAAGGTCTCGAGATTCGCCGCGGAACGTATGTAAATGGCTTTACGGCTCAAGCTAACTTATCTCGTGAAAGCCCGGTTTCCTCTCTTTTCTCCTGTAGCATCCATACCTGGCCCGTGTTATTTATGTTATTGTGTATCGATATGCCGTTGTTTATTATATGCTGCCCTCCCCTGCCACTGTCTTGAGACAAAAGAGAACATCCCGCACGGATTGTGCCGGGGAGCCGGGCGGAAGCGTCCCAGGAATCGTCCTAACTCGCGCAGAAGCGTGTGGAACATGCAGTGGTTTCACTGAAGTGTGTCGCTAGTACACAGCCTCATAAAATCCGGAGTCCATTTCCCGATGGTTGCATAAATTTTAAATACCGCACACTACGTCACAAGCCAGATAATATAACGATATCGCGACACGGACCAGGCCGTCAATAAATACGGTCACCGAGAGTCATTTACCGTGCACAGCAGCAAAGGGCAGAAAGCGGGCAAGCAAAACAATCGACGACTCTTCAAAACATGACGACGTTAAGCCTGGAAAGCAGTATGCCGTGTTATCCTTGGGGCTTGGGACCCCGGTCTACGGATCGTGCGGGTTTGACGTCCCGGTTCAGGTGTGACCCGCGCCGCAGTCGACCAGCGACCTTGGCCTGGATTTTTTCACTTGAGTCCTTGCGGTGGACCCGGGCGTGCCTGGTACAACTCGACTTCACCCCAAAACCACGCTTACAGATGGAACACACGAATTCTGAGCGGTTAACCTCAGTTTGGCTGTAAACCGGAAAATAGTGTGGGTCCGCACCTTTTGCACCCGTATGGCTGACCATATGTGTTCTCAGAGCACTAGGTCTTCCCCAACATGAACCGCAGACATCACATTTATACTGCCTCTTGCTGGATTGAGTTTCGGCTGCCTTTTTTTTCAAAGGATTTGGCTGGGGTGTGGGTTCAGTCGGGTTGGGCACCATGTGCGGTGATGACGCCATGCGAGAGCCGACTTCCTCGTTGTTGGGGAAGTTGGACGGGCCGGCTCCACGTTCAGCTTGTTGGAGAGTCTGAGCGTAAGGGGAGGAGACTTCTGAAAAAGTAGATCTGTGGGGCGCCTGGAAGGATGTGCTAGCAAGAACATCGCGGTCGGAACACTGGCGTGTTAGTGCGTGAATGAGGTGGGGTTGGGAATGCAAATGAAGGGGTGCAAGGTGGGCGCGTGTAGATGGACGATCTGGGGTGCAGATCACAGTCCCTTGCCGGGCGGCGGAACAGCCGGAAGGGGGAAGCTGGAAGTGGCGGGGAGTAAACATAAATGGTGGGATCGTCACCTGTAAATGATTTTAATCAAGGCAAACGTACATACGAGATGGAACTCACGTCATGGGGGATACGTTGTTGTGAGTAGTGGGTCTGGGGGGTAACCACAGGTCGTGGACAGAAAAGGTCTGGAGTGCATGTTAGCAAACGGTGAAAGGGCAACAGATAAGTATGAACCTGGAAAAAGCTCGCGAACACCGGGGAGCGGCAAACGGCGACGGGGGAGACAAGGGATCATAAACGTACAAGCAGAAAGGGGGACAAAGATGTGGAAAGGATGGGACCTGCATATATATTTGTCAGATGTCGGTCGCTGGCGGTGTCGTAAGGCGTGGATTCACGAAGCGAATTCACCAAGGAGAGGCGGCGAGCGAGAGGACGATCGGAGCACGAGACACATAAGGAGCAGAGGACACAGCACCCCAGCACCCTAAGCTTCGGGTACTCACTCCTGCTATTCATTTTAAGTTCCGGATCGTCGAGGATGACGTCTTCCACCTGTTTATAAAGGCCGGCCGGCCTATAAGTCTAAGCTCTTGTCGTTTTTCCGTAAAAATCCCCAAGGTTTGTGCGGTTCGATTTGACCCTCTCACTTCGGAGAGGTGTTTCGACTCCGTTGTCGTGCCTGTAGTGGTCCAATTGATGACCCCTACACCAACAGTCGCTCTCATTGTGGTCGATCTGCCCGACTGCGGCTTATCCAAAGCTTGATCGCTTTAGTCGTCAGGCTTGCTGCGATCCCGCATCACATCGTTCCCTGGTTATAGTTTCATCGAACCTTACGACGATATGCACGCATGAAACCGGAAAGCAGAGGAGTCATAAACAGTGAAGCACACGCGTACTGGGACCATTGAGCATGAGTGGGCAGGCAGGGAACAACACAGCCACCGATTGAAACGAAGACGACAAGCAGGCGTTCTGCCGGGAGAATGTTGCACACTTGAGAGCAAGCAGAAGAGAGAGGGCTGGGTCGCTTTTGATGGTTCTGTGAGGAACGGAGACCGGCCTTGCATCGCGTCACACTGTGACCACGTGACTCGTTCATTCCTCTTCTGGAAACCAGCGAGACCGGAAGGTGGGGAGCCGCACCGCCTGAACGACCCTTTTCCTTCTCACCTCCAGCAGATGCTCGCCCGACTGGTGGCGACTCGACCGACAGTCTCGCTCGCTTCGACGGCAGCGGCGACATCCACATCGACAACTCACGCAGCGCAGCAACACGTTCGCGCCTTTTCGTTTTTCTCCTCCAAATCCGGTGGAGGTGGAGACGGGAACGGGAACAAGCACAAATATTTCACGGCGAACTCGTCTTCGTCCCGAAGGTCGTCTCCGCCGAACGGGGCGAATGGGAATGGAGGAAATGGGGGTGCGGCCTCATCGAAACCGAAGATGGATGGGAACACGACGACCACTGTCGCTACCACAGCCACTACGGTTGGTCCGGCGTCTTCGACTGAAACGACCGATCCCACGACTACGACCGCCACTACGACTAAATCACAACTTCCTGAAGATCCGGCGAAGAAAGGCGACTCTTCACCTACCGTAAACGTCTCCCCGTCCTCATCGCCGCCAACTCCGAATCTAGCTACTTCGGGTCAACGATGGACAACGAGCTGGCAGCCACAACCCATGCACAGCCCGTTAACACCAAAAGACCTCAACCTCCACGGTTTCTTCGCGGGTCACAGACCGCTTCTTCTACTCTCACAACCTTCTTCGACTATATTCGAGTCTTGGCCGGACTTACAGCTTTCCAATCGCCCTGACCCCATGGTATCCCATCACGAATCCTTGTTGAACCAACTGGGCGGTATTAATTTGGAAGACCCCCCTGAACCTACGCCCGAAGCGGATGCGGACGCTGCCAGGTTACTTAATCGCGCATTGGTCGTGAACAGGCTGGGTGGTGCCGTCTCCTGGGAGGAGACCTTGGCCAGGTTGGGTGTCGTGGAGGAGAGGATGAGTTTGGCTGAGATGGGGATGGGAGTTCATGATGTCATGGACGTGTCGATGATGAACGGGTTCGATGCGTATATGGATAGTACGAAGAGGAAGAGGAGAAAGAAGATGAAGAAACACAAGCTGAAGAAGAGGAGAAGAGTGCGTCCTGTCTTCCCTCCACCCTGAGTTTACTTTGACTAACATATCCCATCCTCTTTCGCAATCAGTTACAACGATCGCAGAGGATCAAGATTGGCAAATAGACCTCACCCGTCACATACGCTTTTCATGCTATTACTTCATAATCTCCGGTCCTCCCCCTCACAACCACATTGCTCCGTTACCTCCTAGCGCGTACCAATTATAATAATCAGCTATATCGCGGCCACTGGTGCAGTACGTTTTGATCCAAGTACAATATCGATTTTGGGGTGAATATCCATTACGTCCGACCTAACGAATGCGTTGACGTAGGGCCCCGGGGGTGTCTTCGAATGGGTTCGCGCAACCTTTCCCGGATGACTGTTGGACTGGGCTCCCCCGAACAAACCGTAACTCTTGTCAGTTCTGCTCGTGGCCGGGAAGTACGGAGGGATCGAGAATGATCTTTTGTTGTCTGAAATACGACTACTGCACACAGGAGCACTTCGAACGACCGATACATGTCAACAGGGGAACCAAAATACGTACAGGGTCACGCTACAAGCGGTCATCAGCAGCAGCGACACGAACGATCATACAGGGGCTGCAGTCAATGTGCTTTGCAGAACACCACTTCCCAAAGTCCCCCATACTGATGTCCTGTAGCAGATTCCTCTCGTTGAATGGGGAGATCCAGGTGATGAGTTCACCTTCGAGCTCCCCCTCAACGTCCCCATATACCTTAACCGACACACCGCCCAGCCCCATCAGAGCATCTTGGTACCTCTCGCCGAATCGGAAGTCGTAACCCGGGTCCTCAACGATCCTATCCAACATGATCCCGTACTCTTCACTACCATCCTCGTAGATCATTTGCAATGATGGTTGAAGCTGAAGCTCCTGACAGGTTCGGTATACGTGCGCATCCTCGCCCTTGAGGCAGTTTGCCATTTCCTGGAGCTCTGTTTCGAAAGTGATGGGGTAGAGGTGGGTAATACCGAAGCCCAGCATTCCACCATAGGGCAGGAATTCTGGGCTCTCGAGTAACCCCCGGAGCGTGGTTTGGAGGTTCGAGATGTCTTTGAGGTTCGGAGCAACGGTGAGGGCTCCTGGTCTCAACGCTGGGTCGACCAGGTGCAGGCTGTAAGTCACGGTGACTCTGTGCCCACTAGTGACCTTTAGGACCTCGTGCTCGATGTCGCTGTAAAACGCGATATATGCGAGAGAGGGAGAGGACCGAGAGGAGGCCAGATCGTTGGCGTCGAATTTCCATTCGTGGCCCTTGTGACGAAGGACGAGCTCTCCCCCCTCGTGGGGAGTGGGGTAGACGACCACGAGTGACCCGAGCATGTCTGTGCCCCGGGGCGTGTCCTTGTGCGCCTTTAAAACCGAATCTTTGCCTGCACGAATGTAACGATGTCGGACGAGACAACTAGGGAGGCATCACGAACGAGAATTACCGTAAACGTTGAGCTTGCGCAGCTCAGCCCTAATGTACATTTTTTCCGTTTCACTCTGAAGCAACTGATCCTCGATTGTTCTCATCAAACCGGAACTTGCGAGATCGAGCTGGACGGAGAAGTTCGAAGCATCCATTTCGACCGCCTTGCGGTAAGATTCGTCGCAAACGCCCTTGTTCCCGCGACCGAGCGTGGCAGGATCGCACGCTGCGGTGAGGAGGTCCAGATCTCTGGACGTCGCAGAGGCAAAATTCACGAATCTGCGAAAACGAGGTCACTAATCGAGGCCCCTGGGTACAACTGGAACATCCACACCTTGGGTTCTCCTTGCCATAGTAAATACAGAGCCCTTCTGGAGACGGTGATACGACTCCGCTGCAAAGAGGGGGCCGGTCGAGAGAGAGAGCTTGTTTGAGAGACTCCAACTGAGTAAGGGTTGCCATAGGGGGATGCGTTGTACCCTCTGAACGGGGGGTCACCTGTATTTATCGGTTTTCGTGTCCGCGGGGATGTAGCGCGCGAGCGCCCCCTATCGATAAGTCAGAAACCAAGTTGACTCCCCTAGGTGTCATTCCAGTCTAGCTAGCCGTTGGACTTACCGTTCGAAGAGTTATCGTACGGAAATTGAACACCCTTGGGAAGGCGGGACTCACGACCGCGGTTTATGGTTCCCCGAACAAACCGTGACTCTTGTGAGTTCCGCTCGCGGCCATGAAGTACGGAGGGACTGAGAGTGATTTTTCGTTATCGGAAATACGACTGCCGCGCACCGGAGCATTTCGAACGAGCTATTGACGTTAACAAGGGAACCGAGACACGTAAAGCTACATGCGGTCAATGGCAGCAGCGACGCGAACAATCATACAGGGGCTACAGTAAATATACCCTACAGAAAAATCGTTCCCGTACGCTAGAGTGACGTCTTGCAACCGATTTCTCTCATTGAATGGGGAGACCCAGCTGATGAACTCGCCTGTCTCCTCGCCCCCATCCTCAGAGACCCAATAGGAACGATTGAGTTCAGCGCCCTCAACCTTGTTAACTGGAACACCGCCCAGCTCACGCACCAGAGCGTCCCCGTAGGTCTCGCCTGCGTTTTGGAAGTCGTAACACGGTTCATGAATGATCTCATTCAACATGATCCCATACTTGGGACCGCTCTCTTCGTCACTGTAGATCATTTGTAGTGATGGCTGAAGGCCAAGTTCCCGACAGGCTCGGTATATGTCCGCATCCTCCCCCTTGAGGTAGCTTATCATTTTCTGGAGCTTCATTCCGAAAGTGACGGGGTAGAGGTGGACAAGGCCGAAACCCAGCGTTCCACCATCGGGCAGGAATTCTGGACTCTCGAGCAGTTTCCGGAGTGCGACTTGAAGGTTCGAGGCGTCTTTGAGGTCCGGAGCGACGGTGGAAGCTCCGGGCCTCGACGCTGGGTCGACCAGGTACAGGTTGTAGGTCACGGTGGCCCTGTGCCCACTAGTGACCTTTAGGACCTCGTGCTCGATGTCGCTGTAAAACGCGATATACACGAGAGAAGGAGAGGGTCGAGAGGAGGTCAGACCGTTGGCATCAAATTTCCATTCGTGGCCCTTGTGACGAAGGACGAGCTCTCCCCCCTCATGGGGAGTGGGGTAGACGACCACGAGTGACCCGAGCATGTCTGTGCCCCGGGGCGTGTCCTTGTGTGCCTTGAAAAACGAATCTTTGCCTTCACGAATGCAACGATATAAGACAAGGCAACTAGGGAGGCACCACGAGCGATAATTACCGTAAACGTTGAGCTTGTACGGCTCAGGCCTGATGTACATCTTCTGCGACTCACCCCGAAGTAACTGGTCCTCGATTGTTCCCATCAAACCAGAACTTCCGAGGTCGAGCTGGACGGAGAAATTCGAAGCATCCATTTTGACTGCCTTGCGGTAAGATTCGTCGTAGACGTCCTCGTTTCCGCGACCGAACGTAGCGGGATCGCACGCTGCGGTGAGGAGGTCCAGATCTCTAGTCGTCACAGAGGCGAAATCAATGAGCCTACGAAAACGAAGTCACTAATCGAAGCCTCTCCGTACAACCAGAACGTCCGCACCTTGGGTCCTCCTTGCCATAGTAAATACAGAGACCTTCTGGAGACGGCGATACGACCCCGCTGCAAAGAGGGGGTTGATCGAATGAGAGTGCTTGCTTTAGAAATTCCAACTGGGTGAGGGTCGCCATGTGGGGATGTATTGTATCATCTGGGCGGGGGACTACCTCTATTTATTGGTTCTCGTGTCCCCCAGACCGGCTCGCTGACTCGCCCAGGAGTACTCCACTTGGGTGGTGAAACCAAGTACCGATACACTATCGGCGGAGCGAGGGCCCCGGGGATGTGTCGGGCGGGTGCCCCCTAACGATAAGCCAGAGAAACCGAATTGACTCCTCTAAGTGCTTATTGGATATTCCAGTCGAGTCGTTATTCGCCAACATCATGGAGTGCAATCTCGAGCTCCTATGACGCCTTTAGGGTGTTCCGTGTCGCGCGTGGCCAGCTCAGGTTAAGTGACTCGCAGTTCGAAGAGCCACCTTACGGAAACACACCCCTGGGAAGGTGGGCCTCATGACCGCGGTTTGCGGCGGAGAATTCGGGACTGAGGATGGGAGAAGGTGGGGAAGTGATGATTCAGGAACACTGAATGATCGAGGATGTCGATGAGGCCTTGACTCAGTTTTCCCCTTTGCTCCGTCGGGTGTTGATGCCGATCACACTCGTTCACGGCACCGTAAGAGGCACCGGGAGGGGCCGTTTTCGAGGCGCCCGCATGGGCACCCGTAGCTTTTCTTATTTTTGCCGGCAAGCAGGTTCCAAGCAATCGTGTATATTGAATGGTATACTACACATTCCGCATCACACGTATAGCAGAAGACTACCCGTCCAACACATGCAGCCACTACCCTCAGTCATGGTAAATTGCCGGTGAGTACTGAGTACAGCTCTGTTTTCACCCTTAGGTTTTGTCCCCTCGGGTGATGATTATTCGGAACCCGCATGATAAGAGTTGTATACTATGTACAGATTTAACCGCGTCCGTATCCGAGCGATATCCTCGAACGCAAGCCACGCAACGCAATCGTGTACCCTGCTAACAGAGACCACCGATCGAAGTCGAGAAGGGACGAGGATTGTATAGTAAGTAGAGATGTTCACTTCCTTCCTTCCTCTTTCCCGCGAGCCTGCTCCTTCTCCCCGTTGGCAAGAACTGTATCGATCTCTTCCCTAATCTCGAGTGAGCCGTCGATAGACTCGGGTGGGGCAGTATGGGGAGAAAATCGGATTATTTCTGAGGACTTCTCACGTCCATGAGTATCCTCACGAGGACGAACACTCTAAGTACACGTATTCATGAGGATTGTTCATTCGAGTGCGGATATAATGCTATACATACCGAGCTCGACCCGGCCGCTCGCTCAGATACTATGCGTGGGTGATCTCCGTCGAAACGTTGCTTCCGTGCCTGGGGGAGTATGTTTGTTTCGGGTAGTTTGAGGACTGCGTCGACAACTTCTTGCGGAAGCAGCAGAGACAGATCTTTTTCTTCCTCCCGAGTTGTGACAGTGCCGCGTACAGTCTCTTCATCTCCTGTGTCCGGACCTAACGCTCTGAGACATCCAGCAACAACCTGGTCTTCGAGTGATCGATCGGCGGTTTTCCAGCTGTCGATTGAGCGACTGATGGGATCGTCCTTCTGGGGATCATCGAGGTATCTCAACACCCTCCTCGTCATTTCTTCTTCCTCGTCAGCTAGGAGTTGAGATGGTACCACCGCCGGCTCGTTCCTCGTCACCCGAACGCTCGGAACAGCGTCCATGGGGACAAAACTCTCACCGAACATTTTTTCTGTCTCGGAAGCCCTGTCCCTCCATAGCTTGTTGTTCCTTGCAACCATATCGGCTTGTCGCCTCTTTTCGGCTACGGCGCGAATATGCCGTTTGCCC
>Ga0307517_10002687_pt1 | contig 28393 bp, 29 predicted proteins | sample 23_EM_MG_FD_194515 | JGI IMG/M metagenome (GOLD analysis project Ga0307517, IMG submission 194515) | Populus trichocarpa ectomycorrhiza microbial communities from riparian zone in the Pacific Northwest, United States - 23_EM | ecosystem: Host-associated > Plants > Roots > Unclassified | place... | reverse complement strand
GAATCTAAGATCCGGTGTTTCAGGGTTAGGGTTCTTACCATCTATTTAATGATTGGTCGATGGCTGATTTCCTTCCTCAGTTCGCTTTTCCTTTCCCCCCTCATCAATCGTCCCATCCTCCCTTCTTAAAGTTCTTCCTCTATCAACCGTCATGTCTGCCCCCTCTGTTAACATCAACCTCTCCCTTCCCATCGTTATGGGCTCTCAGGACGAGGTCTGGGGTCATGATAGTATTGACTTCTTTGATGGGTCCAATCCATTGGTACGTGTGGTAAAGCGTTCAAGGTTTATTTGAAACTTAACCTCATGTTTAGATTGACTTGTCTTACCGCTCTGGGGAGAGCGTCTTTCAACATCCCCCTTCCACCGTTTCAGAGGTCTCAGCTGAGATTCTCTGCCTTCGCATGAATGAAATAGTTGCTGGGCAACTTCATGCGAATTCGATTAATATTCAAGATGCTCAGGCTGCTCGTATTAACGAGTTGGAACAACAGGTGGACGGTATGGGGTTAGTGCTCCACGTCCTTTGTAAGAGGGTTGAGGGTATGGAGGAGAAGTTGGAGGAATCCCACTCGCTGTCAGTAATGTGTCAAACTTTATTGACTCATTACGTGGAATCTCACTGGGTTCCTATTGCTGGTTTAATGGAACAGATCGGCTCCTACGCTGGTTGCCAACTCGTCACCAACTCGTCGCTCCCTGAGCCCTGTGACCTTACAGATGCAGGGGTTATCCTTAAGGGAGAGGATGGATCTTCCCATCATTCTTCCCATCACTCCTCCCTTCCTTCGCTCAAGTCCGTCTCCTCCTCCTCCATCGACTCGGTCTACTACACCCCCGCCTTCCTTCAAACATCGCAAGGACCGACGTCGCTCACGCCGCCAGAAGTTGTCCCGTTTGTCGTACAAAGAAGATCACCCCTCTCGCCAACGTTGTCTCCCTCATTCTCAGGAGACCCGGGATCATTTGGCCTCTTTGACCAAGGAGTCGTCGACGAAACAGGCTTTACAGGATTTCCACTACTTGGTGATGAGGGATGGAGTTCAGGAGGCAGTGGAGTCGATGAGGTGGATACTGTTGGGGTTGGGTATTGAGTTGGAGCATAACGTGTTTGGTTGCTCGTACTGCCAGGTAGTTGATGGACAGTTTGTGTATTGTCCTCGTAGTGTACACCATCCTCAGCATGTCCTTCATGACCACCTTGTAGAGGATCACTCAGAGTGTGGTTGTGAACATTGATTGTATTATATACTATTGATGAATCGATCTTGGTCTTCCTCCTCTCCTTTATGTCACGAATCTCAATAGTGATCTGTTTGATTTGATCAACTAGATCATGTGTTCGTGACAGTAAGGTAGAGTACAATGTATATATAGAATATATATTTGCTCAACAATTTCTTCCTGAAACACCATCAAACTTCTCAGAAACACAGCCCATCAATACGCAACCCCTCATCACATCAATTAGAAGGATGTTCCGCTTATCAATTGGAAATCAGAAGGTTCCAGAAAGAATCGTTGGAAGTCCTAATGACTAAGTATGAGTCACGTCCAGTCATCATTAGACGCTTCCAAGGGAAGAGTAGACTTAACCACAGAAAGTAGTAGATCATGTGACCAGGATATGGGACTATATAAGAGCGAGCCCCTCCGGCTCTCTTTTCCCCTTATCCTCAATCTTCTCTGTAACCCACTACTCCAACTAGTAAGTTGGATACTCTCCAATAAATCACTTTACCCCTTTTACTAAAACATGCTTAGCAGGGGCTCCCTGCTATTGTATGTTGCCACCTGCCTTACCAAACCCCAATCTCCTCTCTCCTTTCCCTCTCCCTCCGATCGAAGACATAAGACCTTATTTGTGGAGTCAACGCTTGCTGACAAGCCTCAGTGTTAACCAGACCAGAGGCCAGCTCGTGCACTGTCCCTACTATAAGCCCTTTTCTTCATTAGATTCAGGAGCTCCCTCCCCACCTTTCCTCGCCACAGCCGATCACTACTTTGAGTGGAGATCAATTTACACTAATCAACCTCTTGCAGTCATCACCTTCATCATCCACCCGGCCTTCTCTCAAGAGAAACCCCTCATCCATATTCATCAACACCCCCTCTTCCTCTGTGAGTCTTGTGTCGTTAGCTGGTGGGACTTTCCAACTGCTCTACCTGGGGACGTCGTTGCTTGGCTACAAACCCAAGCAGACATCTACCCTCAAGAAGAAAGCTTCTGGTTATTCTCACACGCTCTCGCGGACTTCACTGATAAATTCTGGAAGTCGGTCTTCCCTTACGATCACAAGTCACCCAACCTCCGCCCAGATCGAGCTCCTCAACTTCCCCTCACCCCAAACCACCCTTCGCTTACTACACCTCTGGTGCCCACCAATTAGTAAGCAGGCACCCAACCCTGACACTTACTGCACAAATGCGGACAAAACGGTGAGAAGAGCAACCCAATGGAGAGATCCACTATTCTTGATGGAAAGGAAGCTCACTGCAGGCTAGCACATATATTGCACAAACCAGGGAGATCAAACCGGGGGAATTCCATCTATCACTGTACATAGGACAAAAGAGCACCTTCCCAAAAGCCATTGCAAAAAAAAATAATCTTAAGAGCAACCTTAAGAGCACACGCTATGGTTTGAGTGGAAAGCAACTGGGTATATCGAGGCAGGGAAGGCAAATGATGAACAAGATCAGAATGCTAGTATGGGGGAAGTTAGACACAAACCAAACATGAACAGTATATAGAGCAAAGTCAGAGACAGCATAAACGTAAATCCAGCGGAGGGGAAAAACAGACTACAGGTCCGAATCAACACAAGCTCCCACAAGAAAATCACAGAAATGCCAACAAGCCCCTATCAGCATTCACCCATAAAATTGTTCTTGGGGGCTGTCTGAAGTCGTCCACCCACGTTGTCAGGTTCGGGTTAGTGTATACCTCGGGGAACCTATCCCGAAAAAGAACTCATCAGTCACCCGATAGAAATGAGCGAACCAATCGATAAAGCTTACTTGTTGATATATAACTGCGGAACCCGTCTGGGTCGCATCCAATGTTGATATTATCCGGTCGCTGATACACCCTCATGTAATCAACAGACATGACCGTCGGGAAGGTCAGATGTTCAAAGTCGATGAATCCGAAGCTGGGTGAAATTCCCAAGTTGAGAATCACATACTAGGAATCGGAGAAAACCCGTCAGTCGGAACAAGGGTGTAACACGAGACGAGATTTGTACCATCGGTTCTTGCGAAACCGGCCGCGGTCCGATGTTCACCCGGTCGTCGGCAGCTGTCCCCGCGGCGTTCATCGTCCATGTACGCTGGTTATTGTTAACCCAAGTGATATACTGCGCGAGAGGAGGAATATCGCATCAGCCGATGATTCACTAACACCGAAGTAGAGGGGGAAAAGTTGGTACTGCATCATCTTGGGCGAATCCGGGTTTGTACTCGAATCCGTACACAGCGTAGTAACCAGCATTGAGCTGGTAGCGGACGGCGTCTGTGGTTGATATCATCATCAGCCACTGGAAGAGGTCAATGCACGGGCGACTCACTGGTTATGGGAAACGCTAAACCGACACGCCAACCCAGCCAGGCCCCACGTACGATACTCGAGTTCTGAGAGCGGAAAAACGCGCACCCCCAGTATACGAGTTTAGTTCCGTAGTTTCCAGATTGGGAATGCCGAAATTCTTCCTCGTGTTGAACCACTCGTAACCCGCATTAAACGGTCCCCACTGGCCGGACTGAGAAACGGCTCCCAAGTCATTCTCGGTCGTAGCTTCGAAGCCGTCGATTTCGGGGGCCAACCTGCCCACAAATGTCCCGTCATCGTGCGTGGGGCCAGGGTGGTCCTCACCGGGACAGGTGCACCGCGAGAGTCGTCGGCCTGAACGGTAAGAGAAGGAGTCTTGGTGGTACCTATCGCCTGGATAGAGGGAGACATCTGGTATGCCATCCCGAGTTTGGTTGATAACGGTACCGACATCGCACGAGTCGTATGTATACGGCCACTGCAGGAAGCTTCAGATCAGAACAGGCGGGACTTCCAGTCCAAACGGATCGAAATGCGCACCATTCCCTCCAAACTGGCACCATACCCTGCCCTTCCTAGGTTTCCCATCGCCCAGGCGGCAGGCCACAAGCCACCAACGCCGTTCAGACCAGGTAATGTCACTGCGACCTCGAGAAACCCTCCGGTGAAACAGAACTGATTCCAATTACTCATCATCCCGCCCTCGTAGTCCAAATCGTGAGTCTGCTTCCTGCTCAAAGTGCTCTGGAGGGCCCCGTTCTTGGTGGTGATGGTCGAGGGATCATACCACTCGAGGTTGCCCGTTTGCCAGTAGTGGAGGTCGACGGCTTCCCAATATGGATCGTCGCCGGGGTAGAAGGTTCGGCCGTCGTTGTTGAATTCGTCAGAGAAGACCAGCTTGAGCTCTGATCCGTCGTGGAGGGAGGTCTTGGTCAGCGCCCATTCTGGAGTACCTGGGTCGATGGGACCTCGGTGGTCTGGAGGTTCGGGGACCTGTACGGTGGTTAGAGACGCTTCAGAGAGCAGCTGGGCAGACGTACGACGCCAGACGCGTTGGACGCGCCGTGGTTGAAGCCATCATTAAAGGATATCTTGGGTGCTGTGAGGTGGGAAATGACCGGGTATCCGCCACTGTTAGAGCACCGCGCACGTAAGACTGGTTACTGGGAAAAAATAGAGTGAAAGCCGCACAAGAGTGACGATTCCTAGTAGGAGGAGAGCGAGACAACCGAGGTTGACGAGCCCACACAGCGTGAACATGGTCCCGGAATCATCGAGGATATCCTCGTCGTTCAACGTTAAAGAACGAACCCTATGGACTTCGTAACCGAGCTGTGATCCTTTCGATCACTCCGCCCCTCCATATGCCGCTTACCTCCGCCAGTAACATCAGAAGTCACTTGCGACCGTGCTGAACGATAAGGCCGCCCTTTACTTCAGAACGTTCCAGTCATAACATCTCGGCAGGAATTCGAAGACCAAGTACGGGAATGTCTGGACAGCCCACCTCTACGTACGTCCTTTCGCTGTCCATCTCGGCACACGCTCACCTGAGTGCGTTGTTGTACAGTCCAGTTGCATAACTCACTTGTGATATCTCTCTTTGATACCACCTCGTATCTCAAACCGTAACCACGCATCCCATCACCGCCGCCCAAACTCGCTCCACGTAAACGAGAAGGAGGGCGCTACCTCACCAGTCTCTCGATGGATTGGATCGAAACACTTTGAGATCCACGAGCTCAAGAAGTGGTAATTGAGCGCCGGGGGGAGGGAAAAAGATTGTATCAAGACGTATGAAGACGACAGACCGAGAGTACCCGTCCTCTGCAGGGTTTTCGGGAGGAGACAACTCAAAACCACGGGGTCATGTTGGTCCCCGAACGGACTGGTAAGACGCGATTGTGTACGACGAGCATTCAAATGCTGAACCTGGAAGGACAGAACCACCAGATACACGGTTACCGCTTCATCTTGCATCATTAACGAGGGATTCAACGCCCCAACATGTTTGGGACCATATGAACCCGATCTCAGCCCAACACGGCTCCCCAACAACTTTAAAGCGAACTACCTCGCCTTCGAGGTATGTCTGTGAACTGTCTGCGTCCTGTACCAGTACAGACGCTAACTACGCACAAGTCGAGAATCGAACAAATGATTTGTTTCAGACGTCGTGGTCTAGAGTTAACACGGGCTGCCTGGCGCTATACACTTTGGTAGTGCCAGGTCCGTTGAACCTGGTTTTCCACCACGGTGGGTAGAACCTTTGGTCAGGCGATGTATATCTCAATGCTCTCGGAGTGCACAGCCCACTTTGAGATGACAAGACCGGCGTTACTATGCGTCATGGGGCACTCAGGACGAATCTCTGGCTTTATCAACCTTTCCAGCCGGAAGCCCGACGGCATGCCCCTTCGCGACCTTCTCGATTGAATTTTGGGGCATCCTGGTCGTTCGCGTCGCGAGGAACTTGACGCCACGAGGAACACCGAATCATCTTCTCGGATGGGAGGACTCATGGATCCGCGACCGGTCTCGAGAGATTGAGCAGGGTGGGGGTTTGGACGAAAACGTAGTTTGAGGCAGCGGAAGTAACTCCGAGCGACTGGTTCAGGGATCGGGCGTTCGGAGGTTTGCGACCTAAAATGAGAACGCAAGGGCAACACCATCGAAACGACTACCATTTGCGCCACGTATAAAATGTAATTGAATAGAAAGACGGCCTGAGTAATTCCTACAGTGACTTTACCTCTGGCGTAACCGGTCAAAATCTTGTCATACGTACTGTGTACGTCGTCAAACTGATGAGTACATGAAATCGATGATATGCTTGACCTTGTCCCCACAAAGATTCGGTTCAGAGGGGACACGTCGAGGGTCGACATGATTTACCACCTGTGATCATCTTCGCGATGTCACTCAACGACTCCACGGCGACCCTGATCCTGATTATCGTGTTGGAAAGCAGTTCAATTTCAGTATGACAAGGTAGTCTGTGGTATTCGAATCGACGCTTGGCATCTCCAGCCCACTCGAGACCCATTTCCAGAGCTTGCTCAAAATCTCGCTCAACCCATCAGGTCGGTCCCACTGGGGGTTCTTGCTCGGCGCTTCGTGGATCGGTTGTTCTGTACAATCGCGAAACTGGACTCCGGTCAGCGTGACCTAACGTTTAGGTTGAGCCAGTATACTAGAGAAATGCCGACTTGACGTCGGCAGAAACCTTGCTCGCGAAAAGGGTTGCTGATGACCCATTTATTTTCTCAAAGTTGTCAGTACTGTCACACGTGGGAATGATTGATTCAAGCCTCTCAATGTCAGTCTTCAATCAACATGGGCTGAGCGGGGACAAATATTATTAGTAGACGAGTGTTAATGTACTAAGTAGAGGGAAATTTTGGTTTTTCGAAAGGCGAAAATTTGTGATTCTACGCAACCGGAATGTAAGTAGATGATGCCGCAGAGCCAGAAGACCTGGAATACCAGTCAGCGTCCACCAAATGGTGTATCGTAGCACAAACCGCTTACCTCATAGTTTTGGAGGGACGATCATTTTCTTTGTTGTCATCGTCGTCGTCATCCCTGCCACGTTTGGTGGGGGTAAATGACCCGAAGTAGTTATCGTGAGGTAATACTTTTTTCTTTCGGGGTGTGGCGGGGGTCGCTCCCGGCGGGGGAAGGATAATGCGCAGTTGGACAACGCGTGCACTGAAAGTATCAACTGCAGGTTGATCTTTTCCTTTGCGGATCAGGTAGTGGGTAAGCTCAAATCGGATGATAACAGTAGCACCATCCAAACGCTTCGTATAGTACTGTGGCTCCAGGAGCACTCCATTCTGGTCATAACCAGGCAATGGATTAACCTGGTGTGTCTCCGCCGCCGCCGCCAGCGCTTCTGCAGCTTCCGGTGTTGACGTTGGCCATGCTCGAGTGTACGCCACATCTGGGGGTTACCTCAGTGAGCGGCCGAGGTGAAATGCTGAGTAACTTACCAGCGGGGTCGACTGCATCGGCATCCTCATATTCCTGATACGGCCAGATATTAGTATCAAGAGAAGACGTCGAAAATCAGGCAGGACAAACCGTAAAGAGTGGGTGGCGAACCCTAATATGATTGGCTGGGCCGGAGATGACCGTGTTTCGGTTGTTTCTGGCATCGCCGACTTGACCCATGATCGTATTCAAGTTTGCGATGGCCGTAGCGTGGTCGTTGGTAAACCGCGGGTGAGTAGCGGCACCCCCAGTACAAAGTAATTTGATGTCCGTAAACCTTCGTACGTACTTGGTAGGGCCAGTCCACCGACCATCGGGGTAAAGCCAGGACTGGCCCGGGACAAGCTGAGTCACGATGGTGAGGATCGCAGGCGTTGGGGGATCAGCTGGCACGTCGACTGCGGGTGGTGGATGGGTGTCGGGGGAGTCGTTGGGCAAGGGAGAGGAGACATCAGATGGGTCACCAGCTGCCGTGTCAGAACCATCGGGAAATGGTGTCGCCTCACGGGTACTGTGTGAACGCGAAGGGGGGGGGAAGAACAACGAGTTGGTGGCCAGAACCGTGGGGCTCCCAAGCTACTCTCTCCACTATCGTTGGATCGGCGAGGTATTCTCCTCTGGAAATAAGACCCTGGCGGACTAGAGACATCTTTGTGGCGATATTGCGCGCAGCCTGCCGGGGGGATACTGGGATGAAGGGGGTAGCCATTGCTGGGAACGGTGCTGTTGAGGTGTGCTGAGAGGCGTCGAGAGGCGTTGAGGAGGGTACGTCTACCTCGACACAACAACCATGCTGTGTTTATACCTAGGGCGATGGTGAGGATTGGCAATACGGTATCGCCTATTCCACTTCCATATTTTCTTTAACTTCCATGCTTTCGGATGAATATGAGACATGGCGGGGCAGCTACAGCTTCTAGGGCTCCTACGGGCTGGTAAGCGACGGGAACGTATAACTTGAGACGAAACCCACAGTAAAATAAATGGTTCTACGCCATTCCGAAACGCCATTTTCAACCTCTGGTCACCCCAATGCGTCTCTCGGATGTCCTCTCTGACTTGCCGGTTCGAGATATTCTGGACGCCGCTCGCCAGCTCACTGTCCCTGGGCCATGTCGAAAGAGGAGGGATGTCCTCACTACTTTTGTCCTCGAGAACCTCACAGCCGAGGTTGAGAAGAATCTTCGTGACAAACTGGCAGCACGAACATCTACAAAACCTGGGACCCCTCTTCGGAAACGGAAGCGGGACGAGCCTCAGCCAACCGCAAGCAGGAAATCGTTGCGGACAGATGCCGACGAACCGGATGATGATGGGGAGTTCTTAGAACTTCCCTCGGATGCCGCTCTCAAGTCCTGCTACCGCCAGTTCTATCAGGCGACTTCCAATGCTGCCCTAGAGCACATCGTATGCGCTGTCTGCGCACGCGAGAAGGCTCGTCAGCTCGATGGTGTCTCGAGTATCAGCTTGGAAGATATCCCATCACCTTCGCGTTTGGTTCCACATCAACCCCATCCTGACCATGCCCTTTTCGATGGAATGCTTCTTTCCCCAGAAGGGATTATCCGCCGAGAAGGGAGGTTGGTCGCAAACCTCTGTCGCGAATGCTTAGGTGATTTGAAAAAGACCTCGCCGCTTCCCCCCAAGTATTCCCTGGCAAACAACCTATGGATCGGCACAGTTCCTGTCGAACTCAGTACATTGACCTTCCCGGAGCAACTTCTGATCGCGCATCTGTACCCACGGGTGTACGTGTTCAAGCTATTTCCAAAGTCGGGTGGCGGTTCAGCGGATGGGTTGCAGCGTGGTATGCGTGGAAACGTTAGCACTTATGAGCTTAACGTTGACGCGATGGCGGCGATGGTTGAGGGTCAATTGATGCCGCGCCCTCCGGCCGTTCTCTCCTCTCTGATTGCGATCACGTACATCGGTGTTGGTCGCATTCCCAAAAATTGGATCCACTCGACGTTCCGAGTCCGTCGTTATCACGTTTCAAGGGCTCTCAATTGGCTCAAAGTCAACAACCCCAAGTACTACGGAGGAGTCGTTATCAGCCAACAGCAACTCGATCAACTTCCTGAGGATGACGTACCAGATGAAATCCTTGGGGTCATCCGACAGTCGAACGATACTGGCTTTGTTGACCAGGAATCATCTGGTTACGTACGAATCGATGAGATAGGTTTGTCGTTAGAATCGTATAACCCAACATGGACCTAAGCCACCCTCTAGTAGGAAATCAACTGGATAGTCCTCATCGTGAGACAAATTCAGGCTCACCTTCCTGTGTTGACGGTATGTAGATTTCTCCAACTCTGAGGCCTGTGCCGGGTCGCTGAACCTGATCTAGACGAACCTTCTCCGGACGTGATTCCCCTGCAAATATCCGGATCAGTGGACTGTGACCTCTCTAATGTCACGGCCAATGAACTGATGAAGTGGGGGCTTGCGAACTTGTGGAAAGATGGCCGTGAAGGAGGATATGCTGTACGGCACGGACGTCAACCGGTTTCCGACTTCCCTTCCCGGGAACCCGAAGGTGGCGAATGCCCAGCGGATCAACCAAATTTTTTCGAGAAGGCCTTCCCCTGCCTTTACCCTTACGGTCGAGGTGGCCTTGAGAGCCGGCGGCCCGTTCCCCTTGATTTTCCCGAGCACATCCGATGGTCACTTCAGTACTCAGATCGTCGATTCCGCAAACACGAAACATTTCCCTTCATCACTTTTGGCATCTCCCAATGCCGACAAGCCCTCACTTCTGCCCGAATCCAGATGAAACGTCATACCTTTGAACGAGAGGCCCACACAGTCGCTGCAATCACTGCTGAAAAGCTTGATCGAGCAAAGGAGGAGGAGGAGAGAGGGCTTCCGATATCTGATGAAGCGGTCAAGGCGCTCAAGAGGCACGTCTATGCCACTGCTGCACGCGTTTCAGGTACAGATCAGACGAGGTACCGCTTACGAAGCCAAATTTGGTCAACCTCAACGGTCTTGGGTCCGCCTTCGCTCTGGATCACCATCAACCCCTCCGACCTCCACGATCCAATTGCACAAATCTTTGCTGGGGAGGAGATTGATATGGATAACTTCATGGCCACCCTAGGACCTGATAAGACAAAGAGAGCAAAGAACATTGCCGACGACCCATATGCTGCTGCAAAGTTCTTCCACTTCATGATCACGACGATCTTGGAGACGCTCTTTCAAGTAAAGGTTACGTCTGCCCAGGTGAAAAGTGGGATGGGTGTTTTTGGTCAAGTTGCTGCGTATTTTGGCACCGTCGAATCACAAGGCCGAGGGACACTACACCTTCACCTTCTCGTCTGGCTCAAATATGTTCCCTCTCCTGAGGAGATTACTGCGCTTCTCAAAACCGAGGCATTCCGGAACCGTGTTCTTGCCTACATCCGAGCGAATTTCAGGGCCTATGTTCCAGGTTTAGAGTCCGCCGAGTCCATTGCACTACTCCCCCACAACAATGAAGTCTCCTACAGCCGACCTCCAAACCCTGACTGCGAGGACTACGACAATGAGTTGGGGCGCTCGGAATTGACATTAGCCCGAATGGAGCAGGTTCACGTGTGCAAACCCCGACGCTGTTTGGTCTATGATCGGCACAACCAACTGGTGTGCAAACGCCGTGCTCCCTTCCAGGTTTCCGACGAAGCCTTCATTGCTGATACAGGCCTATGCGGACCGAAGCGGTTATATGGATACATCAACTCGTGGGTCCCATCTATTCTCATCAACGCCCGGTGTAACAACGACGGCAAGTTTTTAACGAGTGGTGCGGACACGAAGAATATCACCTTCTATGTCACCTCCTACGCTGCTAAGAAGCAAGGCAAAAACTACAATGTCTCTGCTGTTATGGCGGATGGTTATGCCTATCATCTCGAACATCCCAAACCCGAGTATGTCGACAGCATTCGGGATCAACAACGCCTCCTTTTATTTCGCCTCGTTCACTCGATCAACCGGGAGCAAGAACTCGCAGGACCAATGGTCATCTCGTACCTGATGGGGTGGGGTGATGTCTTTCGCTCTCACACCTACTCACCAATCTACTGGAGCTCCTTTACAAATGCCTTGTACGCAGCATTCCCCGAGCTCTCAAGGCGAACTCCGTAGGTTATTTTTGATGCAATGGTGATCAAACTTACTGACCCATTTCACGTGTCAGTTCTTTACTCCCATCATCTGCGGATGCGCTTGCGAGCAGATCAGATTCCCAGGAAGGCGAAACTGGTGGTCAAATGGTACATTAGCCTGACTGCTTCTGGTGTCATAGACTGATCATGCTCAACGATACCCAGGCCGACAACGTGATTACACTAGAATTGTCTGGTTCGGGGCACATGATTGTCAAATCACAAGTTGTTGACTATCAACATCGTGGTGTTGAATTAGAGGACTACAGCGTCTTCGATTTCTTCGTGGATACATATGAAACAGAAATAACGAAGGCCGACCGTGAGGCAGAGCTATTCAACGAGGACGCCCGACGTGGCCCTGGCCGACCACGCAATCCCCGTGCACGGTACCTGACAAGTCACCCGAAGTCTGGGAGTGTCCAGCGAGTCATCCGCTCTCCGGGGCACCGCAACCTCCCGAACTTCCTCAGCAAGTGGCTCCCACGAAACGACGACGAGGCGATCAACGATTACTATTGTGCATGCATGCTCGTACTGCTGAAACCGTGGCGAGATCTCACGACCGACCTCAAACAACCTACTGAGAGCTGGGCAGTAGCATTTGAGGCATTTCGTACCTCAGCTACCCGGAGAGTACAACGCGTGCTATCCGGTATACAGTATTTCCACGAGTGCGAGTCTGCGGCACAGAAAGTCACCACAGATACTCCATACCAAGTCCCCCCTGACGCTCAGATCCTCGATGAGGAGTCTGGCGCGGATCACATCCCTCGCCCCCAAGGATTCTCTGAGGAGGGCTTGGCGTTGTTGAAGGAATCAAATGTATCCTTGCGTGAAGAACTCCATGGACGTATGGCGATTGAACTCGCAAGACACCTTGGTATCTTTGGCAACGAGGCACACGATTGGGTCATCGATCAACACATTATTCCCTCAAATGCAACTCAGGACCACTTAGCACGCATTTCCATGTGGTACAACCTCCTCTCATCCGCCGTCAGTGAGAAAGCTGACGCGTCCAACGCAATCCTCCCCGAGAGCACCAGCTCCGCTAAAATCGAACGTTCAATGCTTCCAGGTGACCCCCCGCTTGACACCCCCGCTGCCATTCTACTACAATCCGCAACATCCGAACAGGCCTTACCGGCTGTTGATCTGGACTGTCTCAAACCCGACCAGCTTCGTGCCTACCGTATCGTGACCTGGCATCTTGGCGAGACTTTGCGTGGAGGTGACATCCCTCCCCTCCGTATGGTTCTCTACGGTGAAGGAGGAACTGGAAAGTCACGAGTCATTCAAACGATAACCGAGGCATTTGCTGCACGTGGAGTGAGCCACATGCTCATGAAGGCCGCGTATACTGGGGTAGCCGCATCACTGGTGGACGGGAAAACGACGCATGTCATCGGCTCCCTATCTTTGGGTTCAAAGGACGATGTCAGTGACGCTGCGAAGAAGAAGCTCCAGGACTTTTGGAGGAGCGTTCGTTATCTGATCATCGACGAATACTCAATGCTCTCGAAATCCTTCTTGGCCACCCTCTCTCGTAACATTTCCATTGGGATGGAGGGTTCCCGAGGCTTTCAGCGAGGGATGTCCTTTGGTGGACTCAATGTGATTCTGTGTGGTGACTTGCACCAATTTCCGCCCGTGGCTTGTGGAAAACGAGAGCCATTATACTACCCCATCCGTGCGGACGAACCGATCACGCTACAGGTCGGCCGGAGAATCTACGAAGAGTTCTCCACGGTCGTTATCCTCCAAGAACAGATGCGAGTCACGGACCACATCTGGAGGGATTTCCTCAATCACCTTCGCTACGGAAGAGTGGAACCCCGACACCTGAAGATGCTTAGGACACTACTTCTCAAGCGCCAGATATCAGGCCCATCACCCGCATGCTCTCCGAACACAACTTCCCTCCCCGACCCACACCCCTCCCCGACCGAAACCCCTAACCCATCTGTCAACTTCTCCGCACAACCATGGGCTGACGCGTCCTTAATTACTCCCCGTCATACAGTCCGTACGCGCTGGAATGAAGCCGCAACTCAGAAGTGGTGTACTGACTCGAAAGCGCCCTTATTCATTTGCCCATCGCTCGATACAATCAAAGGGTCGCCGTTGACCCTCGAGGAGCGTTATGCCCTCGTAAGTCCACCCAAGAAGGGCAAAAGACGACGCGACAAGGGCCTTCCAGATTCAATCCACCTAGCGATCGGGATGAAAGTTATGGTGACCAACAACTTACAGACGGACCTAGACATAACAAATGGCGCTCGCGGCATCATCATCGATATCATCCTCAATCCCGATGAACCACCTCTGGATGAAGGCTCTGTGGTCAAGTTGAAGTACCTACCGGAGTGCGTTCTGGTAAAGTTGTCACGTACACGTGCAGCTGCCCTTCCGAACCTGGAAGAGGGGGTAATCCCCATCCAACGTGTCTCCACGAGAACACAGATTCGTGTCCGCGGGAAGTCACGGACAGTGACCCATACTCAATTCCCGATCACCGGAGCATACGCCTTCACCGACTACCGCGCACAGGGACAAACCATTCCTTACGTTGTGGTCGACATCGCATCTCCTCCAACATCCGGGCTTTCACTCTTCAATCTATATGTCGCCCTCTCACGTAGCTCTGGGCGGAATACTATCCGGCTACTTCGAGACTTTGATGATGATACTTTTCTACAGGCTCACGTACCAGAGCTGGTTGAAGAGGATGAGAGGCTTGAGGAATTGGATGCTGTCACGAGGAAATGGTGGGCCAAGATGACACTGTGATTTCAATGTAGCGATAGAAATAAATGCGTGCATACGCAGTACACGGTCTAATGTCCAGCAAGTTGACGAAGACTATTGTTGCCGAGGACCGGCGGCCGGCTTACTGATGCCGATCACCGCGTCTGTACTTGAGTAACATGTGTGCCGTCAAAATGTTCACTTTGCCAGCGACACGCGCTTATAATATAGGGGGGTCAGAGAAACCTTGCAAGCAAGGTAATGCGCACCTGATCGATACCCAAACACCCCATTCTCGCCTGAAGTGCAAGCATATACCCTCCTGCCGATGTGTAGTAGTCCTAGCCGACGCATGCACATACCGTGCTGGCGATCCTTGACCGTTCCTGAACGACCTGATCCCCGACTTGGAACCTATGGTTTCCGTTCGCATCGACGATACGTTTGAAGAATGAGTTTTGGGACCGCCGCATCATTTTGAATCCCCTATCGGCAAAACGGCACCGGGTAGGCACAGGGATTCGATGGGAGGGGTCGTGGTTCGACGTACACGGGGTTCAGGGAGGCAGCCCGAATCTTAACAAGCACGTGATCCCTCAGGCATTTCTTTGGTATAGGTGTACTTTCTTCCTTCACGAGGGCTTTAACAGGATCGCTCCTCCTGACGATTTCCCAGACGGTCTGAACAGGGAGCAGAGCGTCGATGGCCGCCGAGGCCGGAGTGATGAGAAGGTTGATGAGAGATTTGCGGTGAGGCAGGGTGATCTACGGCTCGATGACGCCTTGAATAGTCATATGGAGGTTTTCAGGTACCAGGAAGCCGAGAATGTGACCGGAGTCGTACGGGATCCGATGTGGGTCAAGACAATCCGCCGAGGGCGCGGAAGCCAGTATCTCCGAAAGAGGCGAGACGTCAGCCAGGTACGGTTTCGCCGTGTTAGCCCATGCAACGCCATGACAGACTCTTCGACCGGGCCGCGATCGTATCGTCTCGCGTCGCTTACCTCCACCGGTAGCATCAAAAGCCAGCCCACGACCCCACTGGGCTGCGTTTTCCCTCAGTACCAGCTATACCTGAAAATTGCGGGAATATTTAGACACCCCACATCTGCGTGCGCCCTTCCGTTGTTCCACTCGCGTGCTCGCCCCAATACGTTGTCGTACAGTCAAGTTGCACAACTCACTTGTGGTGTCTCTTTTTGACCTCTCATTCCAAACCGAAACTGCCCGCCCCATCGCCGCCGCCTAAACCTGCTCCACGTAAACGAAGGAGGAGGCTGCCTCGCCAGTCTTTCGATGGATCGGATCGGAACACTTTGAGATCCGCAAGGCTCAAGAAGTGGATGTTAAGCATCGGTGGAGGGAAAGCGAACGCGTCAAGATGTATGAGGATCGTGGATCGAGCATGCCCTGCCCTTTGCAGGGTTTTCAGTGCGAGATAGCCCAAGACCGCGGGGTCATGTTGGTCCCCGAACGAACCGGTAAGACGCGATCCTGTGCGACGGACATTCGAACACTGAACCTGCAGGGATAGAACTTCCATGCACACAGTTCCCGCTGCATCTCGCATCCGTAACGAGGGCGCCAACACTCTGACGTGTTTGGAACCGTATGAAGCTGGTATCTGCGCAACAAAACCTGTCAGCGCCTTTAAAGCAGGCTGCCTCGCCACTAATCCTCGCCTTCGAGGTATGTCTATGAATCGTCCGAGCCCTATACCCGCGCAGATACTGACTGCGCACAAGGCGAAAATCAGACAGGTGACTATACGCAGGCCGCTACGCCGACGACCACGTCTCAAGCAATCACTTCCATAAACCCGTTTACGACAAGCCACCGCCGCATCCTGACCGCGTTCGCGTTCGATAGCCTTTTCGCCATATGCCCGTCATTCCCCCCTACAAGTCCGCTGCGACACTATGATCTATCCCCAGAGATGGGAGGTCCGAATTCAGCGTTGGCAGATATTCGGATTGCTCTCTGAACGAAGCATGATCACGCGAGCAATACGGGACTCTGTATGGCAGGTTCCGGGTACTGGCTCTGTTTTCCATTTACGGATGAGAGCCGCATCTAGCAACACGGTGGTCCGGCCTTACTGTGTCGCGAGAGGTGGATTTCGTATAAATCAGGTGATTCTCCGGGTTGTAGTACATGCTGTGTAACGGACTAGTCGTACATTCATGATCATGAACCTGACTCGTGGCACAACTCATCAAGAAAACTCGATGTCCGTGAAGTGCAAGCCTAGGACGTAGATGGACCAGCTCCATATCCGTCGGATCTGACACTATGTGCTTTAAATGAGACCTCTCATCACCGTGTGTCCGTTGGGGCCAACGCTCAGACACGCGGGAGACGTAAACCGCACGTGTTGCGGTAGTACGAGGTACCTCTTCGGAGACATCTGTGGCTCGCAGAAGACCCTCCGTTTGAATAAACTGGGTGCCTCAACAAACTTCCCGTAAAAGTCGCCGCCGACCATCGAACCAGCCCACAGCTCCTCACATCGGCGGAAACGGCCCGCGGACGATATGCACCATTTCATTCTGTGGAAAATAAGCAAAGGTCAATATCAATAAACACACAAACCCACCCTCATTGATAAATCGGGTCGAAAGGAAGACACTGACGTACGGCTGAGCACACAGGATCTCTCCTCGGAACGCCTGATACTCTGACGCAGCTGCTAGTTCCCTGGTTTATCTCAAAACCTCCGCCACCCTCCAAGTGAGCCCAAGCGGGGGGCCTCGTGACGAACTTAGCCAAGGACAGAAAAATGACGAGTATTCTCATCGGGATGACCGCGGGGTCACCGCCAACTACCTTAGGCACATTTCCCCCTCACCGACACTTGGGAGGCGCGTTCAAGTCTCGAGTGCGGGCCTTGCGAATCAGTGTAACCCGGCGTGTGCAGGATGTTCGTTCGTAGATTTCCCGTGCGGACATGGATATTCCAGCTTCGTGGAATGGATGAAGAGAAAGAGGAGGGGGCAGATAGCGGTGGGGTACGTATTAATACTGTACGGCCGCTCACCCAACGTCTGAACTTCTAGGTTCGGCAAAGCGATTGCCAAACTTGGTCTGTGAATTGTGGTGTGTGGGATTGCAAAAAGCATCGCACGCCAGCCGGATTCGCAAACGGGAGGGATCTGAAGACTTGGGGCAAACCCACGGAGAGAGGGTGGGACGGCGGTAGGTGAGTATGATCAGATTCTCGTCCGCCATTATCCATAAATGGGGGTGGTCCTTCGCAACCTAAAATAGTGTCATTCCAAAACCACCTCGCTTGCTAATTTTAGTACCTTGAGTGAAAGGGAACGGGAAACGAAAACCCCGGTATTCCGTGATTCAAATCCGTTACCAATGGCCGCCCATGCTTTGACCCGAACACGCACAAGTTTGAAGGCATTATCGGATGAACGATTGCTCGAGTAGAAAACACATTGGCACTGAACTCCCGAACCAATTTCCCGTCCCACAAAACAAACACAAAGATACATTCTATAAGGTGGTTTCCGGTCCACCGCCCGGTTGGATGTGAAGGAGTTGGAAGGAAGTGGGGAACACCTTGTTTACTGAGCGCACCTTCGGCACCACCCCGTTGGGTAGTTCCTTGTTCCACGACCCAGTTGTCTCATCAGGGTAAACGGAGGGATTATTGATGATGACCTTTGTCAAATGGGGTGAGAGAAACTTTGGGAGGAATGAGACGTTGGTTCTATTGAGCCGCCAGGACGGAGAGGTGTTCCCGCGTCGACGGGAACCACCGGTCGGAGGGTTTCCACCGAGTGGCCCCATTTGCGCACGTTGAAGTCTGCCTTCGGCGAAGGTAATGAACCGAATGATCGCAGGATCTGTTCAGAACGTCGCAGCGGTCCCCCAAACAATTTCAAACATACCCGGCGTCAGGATACAGCCCAGTGGTTTCCGTGGCGAGCTGTTGCAAACGGAAATCGTCAGTGATCGCCAAGAGTGAAAGTGGTCGAGGGTAACATACAGCTTGGGATGTACCGTCGATGGTGGCGAGAACGACAGCGAGGATGGTAAAAAATTTGACCTGAACATCACCGTTGAGTGTCCGCCCTATTGAGGCGGGAGAATGCAGAGGTAGAGAAAGCTCATTGCTGAGGTTTTCGTTCTTGATGATTGGCGGTGACGAGGGTGAATCCGAGCGGTGGCGATGAGCGAGGCGGAGGTCATTCTCGCCTTGGTTTGGTGACTCTAGTACAGGCTGCTCAACACGGGGCTTATCGCAAAACACTCCCGTCGCCCGTGGTCTGACATACGAGCGACATTCTGTGCGCTCAGGGCCACGATCCTCTGCAGGTCTCAGCGCCGTGGGGACGAGATGGAATGGGAGTGTGAGGAAAGTGAACGACTTGAGATTGTGGCGACCGCAGCCTGTTATCAAACACCCGTGACACACAGGTTGTTGGTTTGGGGATAACCATAACATTTGTCACCAAATTGAACGTTCTGGAGGCGAGTGATCGTCGGAGGGGATAGTAGGAAACGGTGGTATTGAGCATACTACATGGAGGATGATGTGGAAAACGTTGGACGAAAAGGACGGAGAATACGACGCGAGCTAGTCAAGGTGAGCATGGACTATATGAGGGGGACCGGGGATACCTGTGGACGGAGGGATTGCTTGATACTCCCTCGGATATCTCCACGACAAGGAATGCATGCTGAACGCTGGGTGTCGGCGCTTGCTGATGATTCGAGCGAAAAGAAAGCCACGTGTCAACCCATCACCTTACACTGCACATCATCCACATCGTTCCACACCAATCCACACCGAATCTGCGACAGCATGAGATTCCGAAAGTCTATCTCTAGATTTGGGAAGAGGATGAAGGAGAGATTGGGGATCGGGGACAGACGAGAGGGGAGAGCAGCGAGCGTTGGTGGTGGAGGGTCGGATCGCCCGTCCTTATCTTTGCGATCAGAACAAGGTATTGTCCTGAGAGGCGAGGTCAGAGGAGAAGACAGCAGGGCCGGTGGAAAAGAAGACAATCCAGTTCCGCGACCGGGTGATTCTGAGTCTATCACAAGGGGACGTGACCCGGGAAGGAGCGACGGCCACGCCGACGGAGGGGAAACCGGCCAGAAACACCTACATCTGCATCCACACGTCGAAGTCGAGGGCGGGCCCGGTCGAGAAAGGGGTGGTCAAACCGATACCCCTCCTCGATTGGACACCGGGAACAGAACACCCACTCCCATCTCGCGAGACGGGGAATACGAGGGTATGTAAACCACACTGTCTCGCCCACTGCCTTTGACGTATGGCGCAGGCAATCCAGTGGTTCCTGATCATGCCCATGGCGATACCGTCACGCCAAAGGATGAACCCGGATGGGTATCCACCGCGCCATCCGCGGCCAAATTATTGCTCCGCGCGGTGGAAAGAGCTTCAGACGCCTTCCCCCCACTCAAATCTGTCGCCGGAGGACTCTGTGCTATCCTCGACAGTTGCGAGGTATGGTCCACCTTCGTTTACTCGGTCCATACCGCTCACGATTCTCCCAGCAAACAAAGGTCAACAAACAAACAATAGAGTCGTTGGGATCCCGGGTCGAAGCCCTTGTTAAATCGCTCTGTGCACCTACTTCCGAGGGTGATTTCAAGGAGGGGGCAAGGAGAAAGAAGCTGGCACGGTAAGCCCACGTTCTCCAGATGGATGGCTGAGACTGATGGGAGGTGATCGGTAGGAAATTGGAAGATGTCCGCAAAGCTCTGGACCCAATGGCAAATCAAAAGGATATCGCGCAATTCTTGAACAACACCGAGAACGCACAGAGGCTCAGCGATCTGGTGGATGATATCAGTGAGGCCGTAGTGGAATATCAAGTTCGCGCTCCCAAATCGCTCGCTCTCATCGCATCTAACATCCGCCTCAGACTTCCCTACAGCAAAGCATCTACAGTAATGCCCGTCAGTTGATCGTGAGTTTTTCACTTCAACCGTCTATCCATTCATCGTAACCGGTCAGCAGGATAGGGCGGATCTGGCCCTTCTCAACAGTATGTACCACGTCGCAGATGCCGGACACGTATGTGGAGACAGACAAGGGTGCATGAAGGGGACCAGGAGAGATGTCCTGTTCCAGCTCGAACAGTGGCTGAAGGACAAGGAAGACAAACGGGTGTTCTGGCTCAACGGTCTCGCCGGGACAGGGAAATCAACGATCGCTCAGACGTTCGCGGAGATGTGTTTTGCGGACGGGAAGCTTGGGGCCAGTTTCTTCTGTTCGCGGGATTTCGAAGACAGGAGCAACCTTCGATCCATCTTCCCTACACTCTCCTTCCAGCTTGCTCTCCGGTACCCACGCTTCCGACAAGAGTTGCTTCTGGTCTTGACGGAGAACCCTGACGTTGGGAAGGAATCACTCTGTTCACAGATGGAGAAACTCATCGTCGGCCCGTTCCAAGCCACGCAAGCTGTGACGCTCATCGTCATTGATGCCCTCGATGAGTGTCAAGACGAAGAGTCCGCATCCGCGCTCCTGTCCGTCCTCTCCCGTTATGTGGACGACATCCCGCAGGTCAAGTTCCTCATCACTGGCAGACCCGAACCTCGGATCCGCTCCGGGTTCCGCTTGGAGTTGCTTCGGCCTCACACAGAGGTGTTCAAGCTACACGAGGTCAAACCCACCTCGGTTGATAGTGATATCAGGCTGTTCTTGAAGACCCGGTTCACTGATATTGCCAAAAACCGAAGTGACTGTAGCCTTGCGGAGGATTGGCCTGGTCCACACAACATTGATATTCTCTGCAAGAAGGCGGCCGGGTTTTTCATCTTTGCTTCGACAGTTGCAAAGTTCATTTCATCCCATTATCACCCGCCTGATGAAAGGCTTGCCCTCATTGTCTCACTCCCACTGGACACTTCTCATGAAGCAAGGCTGGGTATTGACCTCCTCTACACCCAAGTCCTAAACCAAGCTTTCCAGGATGTGGATTTCTGTGATCATCAGCTATACTCCCATCTTAAATCTGTGGTGGGGGCAGTGCTTCTCATCTTCCACCCACTCTCCATCAAGACCCTCTCAGACCTCCTTGTGAACTGTGGCACTCCAGCCAGAATGACCAGCTCCCTACGCACCCTCCACTCTCTCCTCCTTGTCCCAGACAACATTGACAACCCAATCCGAATCTTCCATAAGTCATTCCCTGACTTCCTCACAGATCCAGGACGGTGCACAGATAGACGGTTCTTTATAGATCCTCCAATCCATCATAATGAAATCTTACTTTCATGCCTCAATGTGATGAATGAGAGGTTGAAGAAGAATATCTGTAACCTAAATGACCAAGCTGTCCTCAGTGAGATCAAGGATCTTCCTGCACAAAGGGTTATCCATATTGAGGGTGCTCTGGAATATGCATGCTGTTTCTGGACAAAACACCTTGCAAAGGTTTCCAGTGGCAGCAATAGAGCTGAGGAAGCATACCAGGCAATCAACAAGTTCTTTGAGACTGGTTTTTTGTTTTGGATTGAGGCCCTGATCCTCATGGGAAAGCTTGACATTGGCATTTATGCTCTCAATGATATTCAGCAATGGTGTATATTGGTGAGTTTTGTATTTTTGGAGTTTCAGCTGAAGCCTATGCTCATATCTGTTTAGACAGGAGTTCCTGACAAGTGGACAAGTTGCAGCAAGCATTTCATCCTAGAGAATTTTGATACAATCTGCAACTCTCCTTCCAAAATATATGACACTGCTCTAACACTCTGTCCTTCATCATCATGGCTCCATGAGTGTTATACCACAAGGTTCCCCCCAAAGGTCAAGGTGATGGTGGGATTAGCTGAATGGGGAGCATGCACCTGTACAGTTTCTTGCAATCATGACTATACAGTCACCCTTACATACCAGAACAGCACCATTGCTACTGGTCTACGTGATGACATTGTTATCTTTGATGCATTGACAGGTAGCCATAGTGCTGTCCTTTTTGGGCATGGAGAGTATGTTATATCCCTTGCCTTCTCATCAGATGGGACAATGCTTGTATCTGGGAGTCAGGATAAAACTATCAAGCTTTGGGATGTCCAGACTGGTGGAGTTGTCAAAACTTTCCATGGTCATACTGAGACAATCCTCTCTGTCTCCATCTCAGTAGGCAACACCATGATTGCTTCAGGATCTGTAGATAAAACAATTTGTTTGTGGAACATTGGGACAGGGGGGTGTCATGTTATAAAAGGACACAATGATGGAGTTTCAACTGTCAACTTCTCCCCCACAAACTCTCAACTTCTCCTGTCTGCATCCAGGGATGGTACTGTAAAAAAGTGGGACACAGATGGTCATCAGATTGGCCCCCCAATTGCTGGCACCCATGTTGCATTCTCCCCAGATGGAACTCAGTTTGTTTCCTGCAATGGGACAGCTGTTACCATTTGGGACACTGATTCTGGAGCAGCTGTAGTAGAGTTCCACATGGTCCATGTTGAATCCAAATATTGCTGTTTCTCCCCTGATGGCAGGATCATTGCTTGTGCTGCTCATCAGACTATCTACCTTTGGGACATCACTGGCCCAGAACCCCACCTCATCAAGACCCTTGTTGGACACACAGATGACATTACCTCTCTCATCTTTCCCTCCCTCACCCTCATCTCAGCATCTAAAGATAACTTAATCAAGTTCTGGGAGATTGGTGCCTCATCAACAAGCCCAGTTGCACCTCATACAGAGTCCACATCACTCACCTCAGCCCCAATCAGGGCTGTCAGCCTACAAGCAAAGGATGGGTTAGCTTTCTCAGTTGATTCAGCAGGGGTAGTGAGGATCTGGGGCACCTTGACTGGCCTCTGCAAGGAATCCATTGAAACTCAAGCCAAAGACATTGAAACAGGAGACATCCAACTGATTGGTGGCAGATTGGTCATTGTTGGGTACAAAGTGAATTCTGACCAGGACTGGAAGCTTCATGTCTGGGATGCTGAGAAAGGTGAACTCCAAACAATAGATGGGACCACCAATCAACCCAGGGGTCTTAGGATATCAGGAGATGGGTCTACAGTTTTTTTGGTAGATGACTATGAACTTCAAGCCTGGTCAATACAGACAGGGGTTCCTGGAGGTAAAGGATCAATATCACGGGAATATCCATATCACCTTGACCCCCTCTGGATAGATGGCTCAAAAGTCTTGGTTCGTTGTGGGGGGCCACCAATCCGTAGCTGGGACTTTGGGATTCCTGGCTCAGACCCCATTGAGATATCTCCAACATCCTTAGGCAGACCCCGTCTGGATTTTACTGGTATCACAAGTGGACAAACAGTTGGTAAAATTGGGATTGAGGATAGAGCTACTGGAAATATGGTTTTCCAGCTGACTGGTAAAAAGCCTACTGCTGTACAGTGGGATGGTTGCTATCTCATTGCTGGTTATGGTACAGGAGAAGTATTGATTCTGGATTTCAGTAATGTGCTTCCTTGATAGGGATCTTTAGTATACATCATGTAGAATCCTGTAACAGTATTCATGACCTGTACAATATATACCTTTTTGGACAATTATCAACTCATTCTGACCCCCCTCTGCTGAGTAATTGCTTATAACCCTCTCATTATGAGCTAGACATGGCACACAGGAATGAGTTGTTCACTGACAATATTCTGAGGGTTGTAAATCACCTGACAAAGTCTTTCCATTTTCTGTGCAGTCTCTGTTGCAAAGGGGGTCCACAGAGTAAACAGACTTGCAGTGGTAGGACAGGTAATATATGCAAGACACTGCCACTACATTCCTGGTGAGGACCAAACTGGAATACATTGAAAGGCAAAAAGGATTGGCCCTGAATTTGACAAGCTATCCTCCATTATCATTTCTGGAGGGCAAGCTGACCTCCCTATAACTGCTCTCAACAGGAATCAACCAGCAAACAAGTCATCAGAAAATACAGAGAGGATTTGACACTCATTGCATAATTTAGGTCCAGACTTTGATGTTTCTTGGGGGTCTAAATGGTAGGAGCCTGGTAAACATAAGCATGAGAAGCAAATAAGATGACACCCTTTTTCCTGATGAAGAACAAAAATATCCTTGGGGCAAGACCAAACCAACTTCGTTCACAATCTCCTTGTCTGCATCCGATATTCCCCCTGCCAAATTTCCCTCAAACCGGCAATGCCGTTCAGACCAAGAAATTTCACCACGACCTCGAGATATCCTCCAGTGAAGTCGAATAGATGATTTCCTTTGGACATCGTAGTCTAGAGTTAACACGAGCTGTCTGGCGCTATACACATTCGTAGCACCGAGTCCGTTGAATCTGGTTTTGCACCACGGTGGGTAGAACCTTCGGTCAGGGAATGTATATGCCAATGCTCTTGAAACACACAACGTACTTTGAGATGGCAGAGTCGGTGTTATCATGCGTCATGGCGTGTTCAGGACGAATCTCCAGCTTTAACAACCCTTCCAGCTGGGAACTCGACGGTGCGCTTCTGTGCGACCTTCTCGAACGCACTTTGGGATCGTGGCCGTTTTCTTTGTGAGGAACCCGACGCCGCGAGGAATACCGAAACATTTTCTCTGGTGAGAAGGTTTACGGATCCGCGACCGGCCTTGAGAGGTTGAGCAGGGCGGAGGTTGGACGAAAACGTAGTTTGGGGCGGCGGTTGAAGTAACTCCGCGCAATTGGTTCAGGGATCGGGCGTTCGGAGATTTGCGACAGAAAAATGAGAACGCAAGGGTACCATCATCGAAACGACTACCCCACATAAAATGCAATTGAACAAAAAAACAGCCTAAGTAATTTCTACAACAACTTTACCCCTGGCGTAGCCGGTCAAAATCTTGCCATACGCACTGTGCACGTCGTCAAACTGATGAGTACGTGGAATCGATGATATGCTCGACCCTGTCTCCACGAAGATCCAGTTCAGAGGGGACACGTCGAGGGTTGACGTGATTCACCATCCGCGACCATCATCACGATGTCATTAAACGACTCCACAGCGATCCTGATGCTGATTATTCTGTTGGAAAGCAGTTTACTCTCAGTATGGCAGGATGGTCTGGGCATGTACCCGAATTGAAACTTGGCACCCCCAGCCCACCCGGGACACATGCAGACATTCCAGAGCTTGCTCGAGGTCTCGCTCAACCCATCAGACCAGTCCCACCGAGGGTTCTTGGCCAACACTTCGTGGATCGGTTGTTTCGTACAACCGTAGAACTGGATCCTAGTCAGCGTGACCGAGCGTTCGGGTTGAGTCAGTATATGCGCACCTCATCAATGCCCAAACTCATTCTCGCCTGGGATACGAGCATATACCCTCCGGCCAATGAGTAGTAGCTCTGGCCGGCACATGGGCGTACCGTGCCAGTGCTCCTTGACCGCTCCTGGGCGACCTGACAGGAACTGGCCTGATCCCCGACTCCAAGCCTAGGGTTTCCATTCGCACCGACGATATATTTGAAGAACAAGTTTGAGGACCACCGCATCATTTGAATCCCCCATCGGCAAAACGGCAGCAGGTAGGCACAGGGATTCGATGGAAGGGATTGTGGTTCGACGTACGCGGGGGTTCAGGGAGGCGGCCCGAACCTTGACAAGCACGCAATCCCTCGGGCATTTCTTTGGTATAGGTGTACTTTCTTCCTTCACGAGGGCTTTGGCAGGATCGCCCCTCCCGACGATTTCCCAGACGGTCTGAACAGGGAGCAGAGCGTCGATGGCCGCTGAGGCCGGAGTCATGAGAACATTGACGAAAGAGGGAAGATTGCGGCGAGGCAGGGTGATCTACGGCTCGATGATGCTTTGAATGGTCATATGGCAGTTTTCAGGTGCCAGGAAGCCGAGAATACGACCGGGGTCCGGGTGGGTCAAGACAATCCGCCGGGGACGCGGAAGCCAGTGTCCCCGAAAGAGGCGAGACACCGGCCAGATACGGTTTCGCCGTGTTAGCCCATGCAACGCCATGACAGACTCGACGGTCGTGTCGATCACTCCGGTCTCGCGTCCCTTACCTCCACTGGCAGTGGCATCAAAAGCCCGCCCACGGCCCCACTGGACGATAAGGCGCCCTTCCCCTCAGTACCTGAAACTTGCGGGAATGTTTGGACACCCCACATCCACGTGCGTCCTTCCGTTGTCCAACTCACGCGCTTACCCCAATACTTCGTTGTACAGTCCGGTTGCATATCTCGCTTGTGATATCTCTTTTTGACTTCTCATCTCAAACCGCAACCACCCGCCCCATCGCCGTCGCCCAAACCTTTCCCGCGTAAACGATGGAGGACGCTACCTCACCGGTCTTTCACTTTGAGATCTGCAAGGCTCAAGAAGCGGACGCCGAGCATCGGTGGGAGGGAAAGGGAACGCGTCAAGACGTACGGAGGTGGTAGACCGAGCATATCTGCCCTCTGCAAGGTTTTCAGGACGAGACAGCCTAAGACCGTGGGGTTATGTTGGTCCCCGAACGAACCGGTAAGACGCGATCCTGTGCGACGAACATTCGACTATTGAACCTGTAGGGACAGAACGGCCATGCACATGGCTATCGCTGCACCTTGCAACTGTAACGAGAGCGCCAACACTCCAATGTGTCTGGGAGCGTATGAAGCCGGTATCAGCGCAACAAAACCTGTCAGCATCTTTAGGGCAAGCTGCCTCACCACTAATCCTCGCCTTCGAGGTATGTCTATGAATCGTTCGAGCCCCATACCCGTGCAGACACTGACTACTCCCAAGACGAAAATCAAACAGATGATTATATACAGGCCATTACGCCGACGACCGTGTCTCAAGCAATTACTTCCATCAACCCGTCAGTACGACAAGTCATCGCAGCCACATCCTGACCGCGTCTCTGTTCCGTGGCATTTCCACCATATGCCCGCCATCCTTCCCTACAAGTCTGCTACGGTACTACGATCTACTCTCGAGATGCCGACGGTGCTGACGACGACCACCTTCCTCGAAGTCTTGAGGTCCGAGATCAACGGTGGCAGATATTCGGATTGTTCTCCGAACGAAGCACGGTCGGGCGAGCAATACGGAACTCTGTATGGCGAATTCCAGGTACTGATTTTGGTTTCCATTTACGGAGATCCGCGTCTAGCAATACGGTGGTCCGACCTTGCTGTGTCGCGCGACGTGGATTTCGTGTAAAGTAGGTGGTTCTCTAGGCTATAGTACAGGCTGTGTAATGGAGTAATCATACATTCGTGCTAATAAATCTGACTTGTGGCCCAACTCGTCAAGAAAACTCGGTATGTCCGCAACGTGCTAGCCTGGGACGTAGATGGACCAATCCAAAACCCATAGGATCTGTACGCCCTTCTCCTGATGAAACCCCTGATCATCGCGTGTCCGTTGGGGTTAAGGTTCAAATATGTGGGAGACGTAGACCGCACGTGTTGCGGTAGTACGAGGCACCTCTTCGGAGAGACATCTGTGGCTCGCAGAAGTCCCTCCGTCTCCACTAAACTGGGTGCCTCATCAGGCTTCCTGTTAAAGTCACCACCGACCATCGAACCAGCCCACAGCTCCTCACGTCGGCGGAAACGGCCCGTGAACGATGCGCCACTTCCCATGGAAAACGAGCAGGTATTAATATCAATAAACACACGAACTCACCCAGACTGATAAATCGGACCGGAGGAAGGATACTGACTTACAGCTGAGCACACGGGATCACTCCTCGGAACGCCTGATACTCTGACACAGCTGCTGATTCCCTGGCTTATCTCGAAACCTTCGCCACGACCTCCAAGTGGGCCCAAGCAGGAGGTCTCGCGACGAACTTAGCTAAGGACAGAAAAATCACGAGAATTCTCGTCGGGACGACGGCGGGGTCACCGTTAGCTGCCTTTAGGCGCATTTCCCCCTCACCAACACTTGGAGGGTACATTCGAGTCTCCAGTGTGGGCCTTGCGAATAAGTATGGCCTAGCGTGCGCGGGACGTTTGTGA
>Ga0307517_10002686_pt1 | contig 28394 bp, 21 predicted proteins | sample 23_EM_MG_FD_194515 | JGI IMG/M metagenome (GOLD analysis project Ga0307517, IMG submission 194515) | Populus trichocarpa ectomycorrhiza microbial communities from riparian zone in the Pacific Northwest, United States - 23_EM | ecosystem: Host-associated > Plants > Roots > Unclassified | place... | reverse complement strand
TTAAAAAATATTATGAAGTTCATTCCTCACTAAATCTAATTTTGAAGGATGGAATTGAGATTGATAAAAAATATATATATAGATTAGAAAAAAAAAAAAAAAATCAGTTTAGATAACGAATTCTTAGAACGATTGCTAAAAAAAAATCTCCAAAATGCACTCATTCATAATAATTACTTTTGTTTAAAATGTATTAGTTCGAGTATAATCAGTTTGTTTAAGAGGGTTTTGAAAGGTAGAGTTGTATGGTTAAATTTAAAATTATTAAACTCGTTGCAGTTAAATCATTGATTAATTAAGTTAATTTAAATTAATCTAAATCAATTAAAAATAATATAATTTTAAAAAAATTCAAATCAAATTATAACAAATTAACTCTAATCTATTTTTTAAAAAATCTAAGTGGATTGCCAAAACAGAATAAGTTTATTAACACTCAAATAATTAAATATCTTAACAGTGTGTTTAAAGGGTTAAAGATTATTAAATGACACAAATAACTTTCACCTAATATCAATTTCTTTATACTTATATATTTTCTAGTCTCTACAAAAATAAAATAAAATAAATACTCGTTACTAGAAATTGAGGTATAATAGTCATTTAAGAAAATGTGGCAATTGAGCGCCAAAATCCTTACCTATCCTCATTATCGCCGTATCCAAGCGCCCCTTTCTTTGCTCCTCCATCAGTGATCATGGCAACGTCCGCACACCACGCCTTCCCCAAATTCACTATAACAACTCCCGCTCGTCCCGATTCAAGATGACTCAGTTTCAAATCATTGCGGTGCTGCGCGCGGACGACGACGAAAACCACTGACACCGCCACCGGGACTCAGCGAATCACGGTGAAGAAGGGGAACGATTCGCTTGACGTATGCAGAGTCCTTAATGGTATGTAGAAGACTAGCGGCGGCTGGGGCCTAACTGACAGCGCTGGCCGAGCACTGTAAATTAAAATAAAAATCCCTTACCCTTCTGTTTTGGGGGTTTTTTATTGTTTATGTGGTGTTTTCTTATTGGACAGGAAAGTCCTGGGGCTTATGTGCTTGTCACGTAGGATTTCTTAGTTTACTTTTTTTGCTTTGGTGTCCCTATGGATTTAAGTATTTACTCATTTGCCTCTTTTTTTTCTTCTATCTGTAACTATGTAGTTATATGCTTTGACCAAAATGCCCTCTCCCCCCTTCCATAACTGCGAAGGCCTTTCTATAGAATCAATGGTGGGAGGTGAGGCAAGGAAGCAGATAAGATAAAAGAAAAGTAGTAGAAGGGAAGAGAGTCAAGAGACATGGCTTTGGGGTTTTAAAAGAAGCAAAAACACTTGCCGTTTTTTATTCTTTTTTTTCTCTCTCTCTCTCTATTTAGGCCTTTTTTGCATTTGAAGATGGGTTTTTGTACCATCTAGCAACTTCACCTTTAAGGGCATGGTACTGGCAAGTAGAAGGGTGAGAAAACTGAGTTTGAAACCATTGCAATGTGTGTTGACTGAGGAGGATAACAGGAGAATTGTGGTGGTGAAGAATGGAAAGGATTCATTAGATACGTGTAGGGTTGTGAATGGGATGTGGCAAACAAGTGGTGGTTGGGGAAAGATCGATCGTGACAGTGCTGCTGAAGCTATGCTCAAATATGCTGATGCGGCCTATTTAATGCCATACAAATACGGAGAATAACTTCATTTGTAACTAAATCTCTCTGCTTTATGTTGCAGGCTTGCAAATGAATTATATTGAGCCTTTCTGTCAAGATGAACTCGCTTTGTATAATTTGTAAAATGTATGTTTTCAAAGGTTGACTGATATCAACTTTTTGATGTTTGTTTGAAAAACTGAGTTGCAGGATAAGGAACTAAGGCAACGCCTACAAGATAGTGAGCGCAAATTGGGGTCATCAATGCCTTTAGATGAAGCAAAGGAAAGAGTTGCTCAACTTGAATCAGAAGTCACATCTTTAGAGAGGTAAAATCTGGATTGATGGTTATGTTGAGCAGTTGTATATAAGCATAAACATCTTTGATTCATTCAAGCATAAAAATAGTGAATACTCATGTTCTTGAGATAATCTTACAAACAACACTTACAATAACCATCTTTATAAGCTTTACAACAATGAAATTATCCTCCTAACACAAATGATGGTTTCAACAAATCAAAGATGCAAATAAAACCCGTGCAAACCTGCAGCTCACGTCCATTTGTGAGCTTTAAAAAATATTTATCGGCGTGACATTCTAACTAGTGTTTTTCTATAAGATAATAAAAAATTTCTTAGAATTGATTATTTATCAGTATGTGCGTGTGCATTCTGTTAAAGCCCGAATAAGGAATCCTTGTGGATCCAATCGTAGCCCAATGTGAACTTCTGGCCTTGACTTTTAGGCCCGGGAACAGCTGAACCACAGCGCAAGGCAATCCAAGTCTACACGATCACGCCTAGCTGGATTTGAGTTTTGATTTTTAATATCAATAAATTTGAGTTTTGATTATTAAAATTGAATAAAACATACTTTTTCAGTTGCTCACAGATCTTCAAGACAACAAGAAAAGCAGCTTCATTGTTGGAGAAGTAGTACTAGGAGCCATATTTACTTTTGAATATCTTGACGATGTTGCAGAAAGTGAAAAAACTAGTCTTGTATTCTGTTGTGTATTATTTAGTCCTGTATCGTTTGTAGCTTGCCATCTTTCTGAAGGTTAAATTACAGGAACCGTCCTCCAAGAATGTTCCAAGTTTCGAGCTTTGATCTTATTTTCATAAAATAATAATAATAATAATAATAAGAGGGAAAGTTAAAATTAGGAAAAGGAAACAATTGGCATCTAATGTTTAATCAATTTCACATGCATTTTTGGCCTCAAGTGCTTAGTCCTCTGGAAGAAAAATTCCTTGACAACGCAATAAGTTTTAACATGCAACCTCCAGCAATAGCATAACTAGATGGTGGTGGCAGAGACAAACAAGAACCATGTTAGCTATCCTAATTTAAAGGAAGAAAGATGTTCGCGTGATATTAACAGGGGATTTCTTATTTTCTTTTTTTTTTAAATTAATGAGGGATTTGGAAACACTACAAAATTAAGGATTACAGATTTATAGAAAACAAGATTAATGTATATCTTGCTCCTTATAAGATGACTTCTAAAATCCAAGAGGTACACTCCTGGAGGAGTTGAAACTTCTGACGAATGGCTACATTCAAGAAAATTTGCATTTTTCTGCGGAATTCAGACACATCTTCCCTGCACCTATACGATCCAGCACATGCACACTGTTCTGATAAATGAGCAGCTTTGACCTGATTGCACCTAAGACATACCAGATCCTGCAAATGATAAAGACGCTCCCTCTGTCGTACAATTTGAAGAAGAGCATTCTCCATTACTTCTCGGTCATAAGGCTGGCCACACTGTGGCACGGCACAACGCCACTCCTCTGCCAATACAGCTGAGTCACGACACAAGTCCAGGTCTCTGCAGTCATTGCAGTAGCTGTTCAAACATAATTGTGAGTTAGCAAGATGTTGAGCTGATAAAAAACTAAATGGAAGAAAAATGTAACTAATTATCAGCTTCAACTGTATCAAAATACGAATCAAATGATTAGAAACAAAGTTTTTTTAAAAAAAGCAATCCACTGTCACAAAATTCCTACAGAAAACTAGTTAGCGCATGTCAACAACAACAGTTAATTTATTACAAACCCTGGTTTAACCAAGTATTAGAAGGATCCAGTACTGCAACGAGAGACCTGGCATGGTCATTGTTAACTTGTTTTCTAGAATCTGGAGTCTTGTAAATGTACCCCCAACATATTCACAGAACTGAACTATTGAACTGATTCTACTCCAGGGCAAAGGATATCAGTTGAAAAAAATGTTCAATATTTCCACTACAATCGCTTCCCTTAAGTGTAACTTGCATTAAAATACAACTGGTTGAGTGCATAGCATGAATTATGGTGGTAATTCAGTTCTTAGCACCAGAATGAATTATCATGAATTTCATAATTACTTGAATATGCGATCGCATCCTTGGTAGTAAGAGTAAAGCTAATAGTAGATAAAATTAAAGTCCCATAGCATAGCAAGATACAATTTGTTCAATTGAAAACAGGGGTAGTGTGTTAGCTACCCTGTGCCAGACCTATGCCACTGAAGGCAGATGGAAACTAAGCTCATAACTCACTAGTCCAAAAGCTACACTCCATGCAACCTAGTTCCATTCCTCTTTTTGAAAATTTGTTCTTATCAGTAATCAAATAAAATCCATTTTGAGGTGGCTAGTTAACACTTGAAACCAATTCAAAAGAGTACGGGTTCATATTCATTCAGCTCAGAAGATTAAATTGTGTCATAAAGAACTTTTCAGGAGGCAGATGTTCATAAGATAATTGGCAGTTATATAAATCCAAATCCAGCAAATCTAGTCAACAATAAATATTATACAAAGAGATTTCCAGAAACCTTAACCAGCAGAAAAATTTAGCTCTACTAGAACTCTTACGGATGGGTTTCACAAGAAGGTTCAGGTCTGTCTCTAATTAGACATCATCTTGCATCCAACCAAAATACTCAAAAGCATCATCCAAGCTTAAAGATTAAAAATGATGTAAAAAATGATATGATCAGTCTAATTCTTATTAGGATTTTTTAAAGATAAATCTTCTTCTGGATAATGCAAGAACCTATATGGTTATTCTTACCTGCAAATTACATTTGGTAAGATAAAGGAAGGACAGGGATCATGAAACTCAGCTTCTGGAGCAAACTCCCGAACACGTACATATTTTAACAGATTCTTTCTCATCACCTGTAAAATGATGGCAAGCAAATGAGATATCGCGTCATTTCTGAAAGACAACTGGAACACAAATATAAATTGTCTTTAAGAGTTTAGCTTCCAATTATAGTTCCATCTATAAGGTTTTGTTTGTCCATCATGCAAAAAAATGATAAAAAAATTTTAATTTACTTTAAATTAGAAAACTAATTCTATAATCAATTTGTAAGAAGGTTAAAATATAATTCTAATTCTTCCAACTAAAAAACATATTATATATTTTTTTATCTTTTAGATCATGGACAAACAAAACACTACTTGTGGAGTAAAAAGACTTGTTGTATGTTGAAGCAAAAAAGAAATTAGAATTTTGTGCTAGCTCTTATTTTATGCGATGTTCTAGTGCTGGTCAGTTAAGCACAAATTACCAGAACTTCATGCTGCACGTGCTGGTCAAGAGCCAGGACAGCACAAACATGCTTAATGAATTCCAGTGCAGGATCCCCTTTGTGGTTCATGCCCGCAGGTTGCTGGATACCGAGTGAAATCTGTTGGCCATTCTCAGATTTGTTTATCCCCTTCATGTGAAGAACAGTATCTCGAGCAATTCCTAGAAGTTTGTCTGTGAAGTGTGTGCCGATCTGCATATATGAAAATCAAAAGAATCAATTCAGAATTTATGAAGGAATCAAGACATCATTCATCTTTCACTGACAAATATCCTCATTAATACCTGCCCTTTAATATATTCCACCATGTGTGATTCAAAATTCTCAGCAGCTACAATGGTGATTGATGGAGTACATGAGTTGCCATCGCGCAAAGCTTCTCTTGTTGCAGCTTGCTTTTGTGCATAGTCCCAGGGAATAAACATGAATTCTGAGACAATTAAAACGAAATGATCCTGCAAAAGGCTCAAAAGATTATTGAAAAAGACAACCCAGCAAAAAAATAAAGAACAAATCATAGCATAAAGAGAAGTTCCATATTCTAAAATGGGTGGCTTAATATTGACCAAACAAAATCATTATATTAGTTGGCCAGTAAAGTAGTCCCTTAAACATGCCACAATTGTTGCAGAGAAGATACCTGGATTTTCTTGGGCAGGTATTCAGCAATATTCCAATTTGACACAATATCCACTTTTGGTTCTTCTCTTGGGGAGTGATGATGCAAATCATTGTGAGAACTGTCATCAGGTCTGGCTGGAATGCCACCGTAGTTATACTGTTACCCAGAAAGTGAAGTGACCATGAATTGATTGGAACACGAAAAAACCAACATTTTTTTATGATTTCAGTAGATTAAGAAAAGGAAAGATCTTTCAAAGCAAATGCAGTAATTTCCAAACAACAAGAATTCAAACCCTTTTATTAATATAGTTTTCAATTCCAATGGCATCATTTTGGAGGCTTTTGAAAAAAAAAAAAGGAAAACATCAATTGAAGAGTACAATACTAGAAGGACAACGTCAAAGAAACTCTATGTAAATGATAGAAGAAATCCAAAATCCAAATGGAAAAATCAAATTTCAATTCCATTGGCATCATTTTGGAGGCTTTTGAAAAAAAAATGGAAAATGTCAATTGAAGAGTGCGATGATGGAATGACAATGTCAGAGAAGTCTATGTAAATGATAGAAGAATTCTAAATTCAAAGCCCCTTGACAATTGAAAAAAAAAAGGGAAAAGCATAGCTTGGGAACTTCTCATATAATGTAGAAATTAGAAAAAGATAATACAACAAATACAGTTTAAAAGTTGTACAACACATTTTTGGTGAAAAAGTTCATTTCTGAAAGTGTCAATAGCACATCAAAAAACTGAATATATGGAGGATCTGTCACAAATTTATTTATCATGATTGATCACAATCAGTGTCTTTACAAACCTGATCCATAAAGAGCAAGGAATGCCAAAACTGCAATGGTTCAAGCTCAATCCACTCGAACAGTTCTCTACAATTCAGCAAAGACAGAAGAATTACAAGAAGGAAGAGAAAACGGAAGATATATCTTATAATTGTTGGCATAACAAACCTATTTTGCAAAGTTTTGAGCACGCTGTCACAGTAAGCTTTGGCAGCAGTTAATTCGAATTTTCCTGTGTCTATGATAACCTTCGAAAAATTGGCAAATATGATTGTGGCACCTAATTTGCGTAGTTCAGCCAACAGCAAAGCAAAAACCTTTTGCATGACCTAAGAATGTAAAATGGAATTATCATCAACTTAATGGTATGGAAAAATGTCAATATACATTCACATATTGAAAGAATTACTACACACCATCAATTATATGAGAAGAGCTAGAAAATAGAAAAATGAGTGAGATGGTGGAAGACTGATGGCAGAGAATCCTTGTGACCCTAATCTAATGGTGGGACATTTTCCTCATGACACAAAAATATCCGTGTGAAGCCAGCATTTACCTTGTGGAGTATACGGTGAAGAGCTGGATCATGAAGCTTTGATTGAGGGCTGTGACATTAAAGCAAAAGAAATGAATAAACAAATCCAAAAATAACAGGTGTATGTTAAAGATTATAGCACTACGACCTGCAAAGCCAACGATACAGATGTTGTAAAATTGCATCAGCAAAAACATTTCCTGATGTAACTGCATCTGCAAGGCACCTCTGGATCAGCTGTTTCAGGACACGCAATCCAGATGCAGATGAGGTAGCCTCGTCAAAGCCACTCTGATCATATAGAGTTGTACTGGAATTCATGTCCTGGTTGAATCCTAACAAAGCACCTCCTTCCATTTCATTTATTTGGTTACTTTTCAGAAGAGCATCTACAGCCAGGTGATGTATCTGCACAGAAAATTTACTCTTGGTTACTTGCAATCAAGGACAATTAGCATCTCCCCAGATCACACCATAAATAAAAGGAGAGAATGACAAAAAATCTGAACCTTTAATTCGACAGAAACTTTCCTATATGCTCCAGGGTATGTTAGAACAGGTTGTTGGACCTATTTCAGAACAAATAGTAAGTTCACAAAAAACAACAACAAAGTAAACAGATATTGCTACAGAAACAAGAAAAATCCCTAGTGTACTAGAAATAAGTTCAACTAACTTTTCTTACACAAGGAAAACAAAATGATCTCCAGATTTCTACAACTTAGGGGTTTTCCTAATTTTGTTTGCGATTATTTGAAACTAACCTCATCAGCAAAACATGTAGATTCTTCATGATTACCTCCTAAATCTGGAACACCATCATCAGATATCCAAAGCACCTGCAAGAATTGATACACTTAAGCTGGAACGGAAAAAATTGTAAAACAATTTGCATATATAAAAGTAACTCTTTGAGTAATGGAAATAACTGTGGCTGGTTTGCCGCCATCAACTTCAGCCTCTCAGAATAAATGCACAAGTGCAAGAGAATCTTAATCAATTTACACAAAAATGGAAGCTATTGTCCCATTAAAGTACCTGTTGTTGATCATGTAATGCTCTCGAAAAGAAGACATCTGCCGTGAATATAAGCCAGTCAAGTTCAAAATTTCCCAAGGGTACCTGCACAGCAGATTTAAAAAGTTTATATTTATATAAGTAAAAGGGACAGATGGACTAACAATTTGCTCCAGAAGAAAAAAATTACATGGGCATATCTTGAGAGAGAAATTCTTTCATTCAACCACTGAGATGATGCAGCAGAACGTTGCATGCCAATTTTTGCAGATGCTTGTTGCCACCCAAGTACCTATTCAATGCATAGCACAAGAATTAAGCAGTGAAAAGAATGTAACCCGATGCAAAGGAACTTGTGCATGTGAAGAAGCTATTGATTTAGCATTATATTACCTGATACTGACTATCACGAGCATTCGAAGGTATGCTCACACAAGGGAAATCATCAAGAGCTGGTACACCTGACTTCATCAAGTGTGCATTTGGGCATTCAATGACAGCAAGTGTAGGTCCATGATGCTTGTCTCTGTTAATCAAAGAAAATAAGCAAGCATATTTTATTTGGCTAGCAAAAACAAATGAAATCTCATCTGACTATATCTAGATGATGGAAGTTCAGCAAAATCCTACAATATAGCAGATAGGAAGTCACTGATATGTACTCAGAACAAATTCAGGAATTTGAAGCCCTTCAGGAGTTTTAAATGCACCACGCATGATATTATCACTTAATAGGCCACTTATACATGACATTATCACATGAGCACAGATGTGTAATGAAGACACCATTTTATTACCTACATGTCTTTATGAGTTTATAACATTGTGGAATTAGTAGACATAATCCATTCACTTTTCTCTGCAGTTGGTGAAGAGATGCAGCATCCATGATGATGCAACTAAATCATATAGAGAGATGAATGCAACAGCTGTCCTTAGAATCTTATGTGTTTTATCAAGATTTTGAAGCTACATATTAGCTGCTATGAGTAAAACCTGAGTTCGCTAATTGTTCCTTGTAAAATCTTTTCAGCATCCTTGACATGTCCAACATAGTCCACCTGAAATTAGCACCCAAGATTAACCAACAAACATAAGAGCTACTGCAGTAGAAGAAAGCCAAGATAGCAAGCCACGTAAAGAAAAGGAAGGCTACTAATTCACCTTGAAAACAATACTATTCCTAGGAGGTATTGCTTCAATTGACAATGCTTGGCAAGCTTCCCGAAATTGTCTTTCAAGAAAAGATGGTGTTATATCCTTATTTTGGTAAGGATTAACAACCACAACAGATATCGTCCCCAATGCAGGCAAATAAATGACATATATAGCACGTCCTTCAGAGATGCTGTAGTGGGTAGTAAAAAAATGAGCAATCAGCATGAATACTAGGCTTCAAGATAAGAATGAAAATGAGCAGGATAGGAAAAGAACCTGACAACAAACTTAAATATTCTTGAAGAAATTGGATTTATTGTTTAAGAAAAATAGCATTTAACAGAAAAATATGCAGTTTAAGAAACTAAACCAACCTGCTCATTACACATAAGATAAAAATAGTTCAATAGTTCTTAACACCCCCTTCTCTCTCCCCTTAGGGTACTTAATCCAGTTCCAGATGTTGTATGCTGGATTGATTAGTTATGGAGCATTTAAAATCCTAAACTATCCATCTTCTATGCTAATGATTTAAATCAAAGACAAATAACAGTGAAATATGCTCCAAATAGGATTTTAAAGCTTGAATTAAGGAAAGGCCTCCTGGTCAATTTTTAACTATTGAAATATTAAAGTACTGCTTAGCCTACTCATATATAATAAAGCAATATCTTTATACGGTACAGTGAGTTACCTATGATATATGTAAAAGAAAGATATTGATTGCTCCAAATAGGAACATTCTGTTGTAGTCTTCATATGCAGCTCACTCAGACTCCAGCCATCCTGGGCATTTCGTTTTTTAGCAGTTTTATCCACTTTACAGACACAACCAATTTGGATTACCGCATTAAACTCCAATGGCACCTTTGATTCATATATCCCCTGATCAAAATTTTTAAATTAAGAGAAATCAAAATTATATCACAGGACAAGAAAACTGCAACTGCTCGATCATAAGCAATTACCAAATAAAATCTTGCAATTTCAAAAACTATAATAACCCTCTCATTAGAAACTTACTAACAACTGCCCTTTACCTAGTTCATGAATCCACATGTTTTGCAGAAACGTTTGAATATCCATTTATATTTTGGAACAAAAAGGAGAAAATAGCCACTAAAGCAGCACTATGAAATATCATCTTGAGCAGAACTATAATTCAACAAAACATGTAAACAGAAGTATCACAATATATAACTTATCACATCCATGCCATGACATTAATTACTTAAATGCAGTAACGATATATATTTCAAAGGAGGATTAGATCACAGATCATCAAAGCTGAAGGTCACTAATAAAAACTTGTAAATACTTGCCAGTGTTGGAATACCTTCTTAAAGATTCAAAAGTGAAGTTAGTGATAATAAAATATGAGATGGGCAACACTGCAAAGATCTCCTACAAGACATAGTGGAGAGCTCAACCAGATCAGGTTTGGTATCCACATGATTCAGTAATAATCTCGCTCTTCATAACAATTAATCACTCAAAAGTGTGAGGGCACCGGTAACAATAAGCAAGCGTGCACAAAGAGAAATATATCAGAAATTGAAGGGCCAGGTCAAAGGAATTTGTGTAAAAATAAAAGGGTTATCTGCAGTTCCTGAAGCATGTTTCAAGACTGCATTAACATAAATCTTGTTAGGGAAATACATCAAACACAGATCCACCTCAATGGCTTCTGCACATGAATAGCCACACAGTGAGAACCATGTGAAGTTCAGCAGCATATATGCATTCTAATATGCTTACCTCAACTTCTGGGTCTGCAAGAAGAGCTGCTAGTTTCTTGCTTTCCTTCCTAAACTTGTCTTCATCTATAATGACCTATCAAGGAATCATAGCTCAAAAAGAATTAGAATGAGAGGCAAATGGCAAGAACAGAAATAACCACCTACAAGAGATGTACTATAGACATACCTCAACTAGGTTATAGCTCGGCCTTCCATGAGGAAGCGTCTTGGTGACACGCCTACCAGGAAAATTTTCCATCGCGGGTGCTTTAGCGTTGAGGTAAAATGCTCGTGGAATAGTTATAGGAATCTTAAGCATGATTCCCTCCACAACAACCCATGCAAAAAATTGGCCACAACGTGAACTTGGAAGTAGCTGTATTATCTGAACCCAAGAAGAGATACAGCAGTCACAAAGCAATAACTGTGGCCAAATGTTCTAAGTTCATTGCTGCCAAATTTTTTAAATGACAGAAATTACAAACCTGCCAGTGGCATCGTGTTAGGGCTACTTCATGTGTAGTAAAATATGAACCAACTCCAGTTCTGCGCTGAGCTCCTTTATGATTGGTTAGACCACCCAGCAGTTCAGATGCATCAGTAATATGGTGTGAAGTCCTTGTATTGCTCAACCTACCAAAGTTCACCAAAGCACATCATTAACACCCTTCACAAAAATACCACAGCTCACAGTAGAGCATCCTGCAACCTCAGACATAAAGACATAAGACATGTAGATGAACAAGCACCAAAAAAAAACATAGGGAGGAGCATCCACTGCAAAATCATTGTCTGGAAGACCTCAATGAGCTCGAAAATGTAGTGAACTGTCATATCATAAATTGTCAAGAAGGTCAATCCTCTGACATGAAAAACTAAGCTTGAATCAGAGTGTGTGCTGTTTTCTTTTTCACAGTGCCCATGGCACTTGAACAATATTTGAGGTCATCATAGGGAAATTTATCCCCTCCTGGACAAGTAGCTAAATGTGTGGAGAGTATTAAAACTAAGCTTGCCTCAGAGAGAGTGAAATATATAAGACTAGTAACAGCTCTTTATTTTTCAATTTGAATCGAAGCGCACAGGACTTTATGCATGCATTCTTAGCTAAATTATAATGTACCTTTGTTTCTTCCTCCTGTCTAAAATATCTTTCCATTTTCTCTTCTTTAATTCAAGCCATCCTTGATAATCTACATTTCTGTCAATATTTTCAGCATAGGAAGTATTGTGTTGCGGCTGTGAAGACAATTCATGCACACTATCAGTTTGCTGTTCTGCAGAATTCAATTGGCCAGTTTTCTTTGCTGAACGTTTTTCATTGACATCATAACAACGAACAATTGGTCTAGGCCTATTTATAGAACTGCTTTTGATTTGGAAGTCTTCCAAATCTTTAACATTCGCCTCATCATGATTTTTGATGGTGGCATCATCCATCTTTCTGGAGAGATCATCCCTGCTGCGTAAGTTGAAGATATCAACCAATTTCCGCTGACGAAATTTGTCCTCCTTCTCACGAACTTTTCTGTGCAGCCAATCAGGATGAACTACCCTAGGAACAGGGTTCGCAACCTAAAAAGACACAATTCATTTCAAGAAGGCTACAAGAGGATACATCTGTTCAGCTGCCAAACAGACAAGCCATCTAACCTTTTGCATTGCAGCAGGAATTGTAACAATTTTTTGAATTGCTGAACCAAGTCGTTGCTTGTAATAAGACCAGTCAATGATGGAGCGGATACCAACATCTGAAGAAGTCTTGCACCATTTTCGTAAATAGAACTTCATTATTTCTGCAAAATGAAAATGTATTCCTACTCTGTAAAGCACATAAATGAAACAGAAAGTGATCAGTGGAAAAAAGGTTGAGTTTTACCGGGATCAGTTTCAAATATTGCAACAGGAACAGCACGCTCACTAACAGGTGTTCCCTGCACACACCATAATTGATTAATTAAAGCAATCTTGAACACGATCATCCATCCAAACAAAATGAAATTATATTTTAAATACTTGAAGAGGCATGGATGTAGCACTGGTAAATTGATTGATTAATCTCGACCGCTTAACCATCTAACAAGATTTATACATGGATATGGCAGCCAAAAGATATTGTTGAATAATCCATATTAGTCAAGTGGTAGGTATGGGGTATATTGCCTTATCATAGAATGTATGGGCCTGTCCTCCCAGTACATTAAATCATTGGGTTGATTGCCATCATGACAGGGATTTAGGAAATTTAAAGCTTCACTTGGATCAAAACATGAGGGTGTAAACTCAATTTGGGTTCAAGCTTGAGCTGTATGCGTGAATAACCAAACTCAGATGTGCTTGTTTTTAGTATGCAAGCTCAAGGTTTAGCAGAGATTGCGCTCAATTTTCATTCATTTAACATCTTCAAATAAAAAATTAACTGAAACAAAGTTAAACATCACAACCATTTTCCAGATATAATTGGTTCTACTCAATGGTGTAACTTAAAGTGTAGACTATTGCCCAAAGTTTTCTGATTAGTTCCCTTCTCAAGGTAGTTTCACATGGAAAAACAAGGTTAAATCTGTTTGGGCATGATCCAGTTAATAAACAAACCTAAAAATGAGTAGCTTGGGTTCGTTTATTAAATAAATTACCTGAACCAAACAAGTTCTGGGATCAGACCCAGGCAGGTCATGAAGAGTTTGGTTCATTCGCAGGCATAGATACTAACAAAGCATCATAGTTTGCCATCAATTTAATTTCATTTTTGTTGTTAAACCATAGAATCAGCCCACTTGTTGCCTGTTACATGGTGAGGATGAACAATTCAACACTCGATAGTATGGCTATATTCAATAGTGCAAGATATAAATTGTGATTCTATGATCATACTGAAACCTATCTCCAGTTGCTTAATTCCACAGCAATAGTGGAAGTAAGATGGAGCTAAAATGACAATTAAAACTATAAAATTATTTGAGCCCCATGCTCACCTAAAATAATCAGTATTCAGTGCATCATTAAGCTAAAACAAAAAACATACCCTTGGTTCACATGCAACTATATACTGGCAACGCAATCCTTTATCTTTAACCATTGTATCACCAAGAAAATCAGCAAGACGCCTAGCAGTAGTTACTGCACATGACTTTTGTTGACCATAGTCGGACAAGGACTTGCTCATTGTGCTTGATTCAGATATGTAATCAAGCAACTCACTGTCAGCAATATCCTTCCCTTGATTCTGAAACGAGAGTGAAACGAGAATAATACAATTAAAGGAATTCCCACTAGGAGCCCTTGAAATAACCATGCATTCAGAAACAAAACATCCTCAGTTTAAAAGAAGAGAAAGGGGCATGCCGGAGGAAAGGAAAAGGAAAAAGAAGTTCGCAGAGGAACTTTGCAGCATTGTTTCTTAGGGGAGATCATTACTAAAACAAAATGATATTTTACATACATCAAGAAGATCCAGCCAGCGGTTTGCCACAGCAGCTACAGCTGAGTAGCATTCCTCTAAGGTTGACCCATGGAGGAACTTGTCGAAAAGCTCAGCCTGCAAGCAAGAAAAGCATCTCATGCACAATCAGTCGATATTCTTACTTCAATAAAAAAGATGTGGCATCTAAACACAGATTAATTATGAAAAGCATAAAGTAGAATGAAGCATCAAGACTGAGTTATATTTCAGAACAACTCCCTCTATAGAATACACAAACATTTAGGTAAAGACTTTCTAGCATTTAAAGTTGTAATCACCTAAAATAAATGTATTCATTTGCTCATAGTATATAGTGATAAAGATTTGCATAAATGAACAAGGGGGAGAAGTCACAAGAACATAAGCCCACGCATATAAAAAGATAAAATCTAAATTTAAATGTCATCTGTCAGAAAGCAGTGTATTCAATGAGCCCCTCTTTACTCTCTGTTAAATATAGTTTCTATAATTATCAGATTAGTCATTGGAAGTTCATGGATTCATGAGATTTTTTTATGTTGCCAATATAAAAGTCCTAAACGAATGTGCTTCACATTTACAAATTTTTATCTGCTGCCACACTTCTGAAAGCTCCATAAGAAGCAAATGGATTTTGATGATATAAGAAAAAAAGGAAGTACATGGCATTTTTTTATGCTGCCAAGATAAAAGTATTAATTGAATGACATGGCCATATAATTTATAATCATATTTTTTTTCCTGCATTTTGAAATAGTTTGACTTATTTTAGATCTACAAATTCACCAAAAGCACATGCCAGTATGTTTCGCTCCTTGACTGAGACAGAGAGCTACCACCGCCACATGTGCACTACAATTCAACTTGCATCTTCTTATATTATTATTTTCACATGCCTAACTGGAGAATAGACTTCTGTGGGAATACAAAAGCTCCAGGAGAATTACTTTTTAAGAATTTTACAGTATACAATTAATTAGTTAATCTAGATGGAAATAATTATGGCATAACACCATAACAGTCCAACTGGTTGGGCCCAGTGTAACCACCAATCTTTGAACAATCAATTTTACAGGTTGAACATTCTAGTTTTAGACATTTTTAAAAACTCTTTTGAGATGTAGAGTTTGTAACTGCAGAACACAACAAGATGGGGAACAAGAGATACCTGGAAAACTTTGATGAGCTTCAGCTCACCTCTACGCTTGATCTCAAAACCTTTAAGCTCTGCAAGGGTTCCATCATCATTGAAAACAGCATATCGCTTCTTAATTAAAATTCCTTCTTCCTTGGAAGCAGGAAGAATCATTGCCTATATCATACAAAAATAAAATGATAACAGAATACCAAGAAAAAATACGCATTTGTAATTCAATGACAACATGACAATTCCAAATTACCTTGTATGGGCCATCCACTTCAAATTCAATTGAGCATTCACTATGAGTTGCATATGTTTTATTTACAGGGTCTACAAGTGTCTGTTTAAAAAAAGAGTAAGATCATCATATGATTGCTGTAGTTCCAGTGAAAAAGAAACTCATGATGACATAGAGAATACCAGAACCACGACAACAAGAAACTTGTGGAAGTAAGACATGTAGGAACATCATCTAAAAAATATAGGTCAACCTGGTATTGTTCATTTGTGTTGTTTCTTGCCACATCGACATTGAGCATAACACATGGATACGAGATTGTCAGCTTTTTCTTCGAGTCCCTGAAATTACATATTTCCCAGATGAAAGTTAACATAGAAGAGAAAAAAAAAAAACATTTCCAGTGCTTTACGGACTAGTTTTATACAAATGAAGAAAACAAGATGCATAAAGCAATGATGACGCTATCACCAGCCATAATTATGTACAGACATGCGAATCATAAAGGAGCAGCAGCTTACTTTGTTTTAAAAGTAAAGTTCTCTGGAAAACATCCAGGGAGGACACACCAAATACCATCTGTGTCCAATTCAAGTGGCTTTCCAATTTTATCAACAAGCAAACGAGCATTCTGAATGATTTTTGCTCCTGTATATGTAACTACACCAGCCATTTCCATTGAATACCATCTTGCACCCCTAAAACACAAACAATTAAAAGTATCATGCAAACATTTCAAAGACACATGTAAACAACCAAATACATGTTATGATATCTGAAAGAAACAGAAGTCACCGACTCACTTGCGCATGACATATCCATAGAATGAATTCAGAATACATTTGTGAGCAAGTTGCAACGAATCATAAAGCACAACCATGTCCTGCAAGTATCAATAAGCAAAGGTGAATAGTATGGGAAACTAGCTCCATCAAAAGACAAAGTGACTATCAATATTAAAAAAAATTGGAGAATAGCCATACATGTGCTTCTTGGATCTTAATAGAATTTCCACTAGCCTTGGCTTCTGACAGCTTCCCCTTCCAAACCTTATTAAGCCCTTTATATTCATACCTTCTATCTCGAAAGCTTGAAATAAGGAAATAGAAAGTATAAGAGGTTATTTAAATACAAAAATATGAAGTTTCAACTACAATTAAATGCCTGTCATGCTTTCAGAAATAAAATGCAACAGTGCGCAGAAAGAAATGACTGTTGAAATAAAAACTAAGCACAGAAAACTAATGACACAACAAATCCAAATTACATACCTACGAACAGTGTCTACATAAAATGAGTTTTCCCGCATGCAGATCCCAGCTTCTCGAACTTCAGTAACAGGTTTGTCGAGTACCCGTTTATATGCCTATGGCAGGCACAAACTAGTAAGATAGATATTGTTTACGTTAGGCAAAAAAATTTAAGCAGACAAACAGACCTTCTGACAGTATTTCTTAAGACGCTCTTTCAGCTTTGATTGTTGATCCATCTTGGACAGATCAAGAAAAGATTTTGAAAACTGACCATCAGTGCCATCAACAAACTCGGACTCAATTTGCTTCTTCAAATGATAATAGTCACTGAAATTGTGAGAAGTGATGTCCGCATGTAGTTAGCAATTATCAGCATTATTCCTGATCTCACGCCAAACAGAAAAAAAAAAACAAAAAAACAAAACAAAACACAGGGAGATGGAGGAAAAGAGTGAACCTTTTCTTTGCCATAAATATCTCTCCACGCCAAACCCATTCAAGCTTCCGTAGACAAGTTTTGTCTGGGCGGTTGAAGTCACAAGCAGTACAGATCTCGTCTGTAACTATAGATGGGGGCTGCAATTGAGCAAGAAACCTCACTACATGTTGATTGCAAAGATTTGTACGTAAAGGGAGAGGGATAAACAGAAAAGAAAAAAAATCAAAGCCTCTTAATTATGTGTATTTTTTTAGTGTGCTTCTCTATGTATGTCTGATTTGATGGAATACCTATGATGTACAAACTAGAAAGATGGTTCTCAGAAGGCCAAAAGATTGCCATTAGAATTCATCAATCTAGTATCCTGACATTGTACAGCATGATGATTGACTAATATGGAAGAAGGCAGGACAATGAATTCCACAACATGGAATGAGTAGCAGAGGGCAGAAGAAATGAAGTAGACACTCACATAAGCAAACCAGAAAATTCCAGTCACGTAATGAATAACCAACTAGCCATAAATAACAAAGACTCTGGTAGTGCAATGGAGTAAAATGCCGACACTCCCAAACAAAGTTATTACTCGTTACTGACCCAGATTTGAAGACAAAAGGAGCCTTTCACTATTGAATACTAGTAGAAAGGGCAATTTTAAAGCATAATATATAGAAAAGAGTTTTTTCAAAAACATATCTAAAAACAAAGCAAGGTACAAGCTTCTTCACTAAACTTGGAGAATTCTGTTCCAGCGATGGTCAAGATCAGTGCTGCATCATGATCATAAGATGAAACAAACATGAACAACTCCCATAAATATAGAAGAATCCTTCTGCCCTAAATATTCAAGGCACTATTTCCTAAGAGGTGGGGAACAGGCTTCGAGACCTATAACATTAAACCCCATACCTAATTTATGTTTACTTCAGATAAATGATGGTAGGACAAAAGGCAGTCTTCTGGCTGCCTTATTCAGATTCTAAGTTACTCAAGGAAACATGATGAGGTTATCAAACTGCATCTTATCATCAATTAAAGCAAATTAAGCATTGGACGGTAAGACCTATAAATACTTCTTATGATTTCCACATATTTCCAATACACGATTATGGCAAGTCAAAACTGTCTGATTGTTTATAACACTTATTGGATTCCAATTACATGGATTTTAAACAGCACAGCTCCAACTTTGCTCATAGTGCAAATCCTATATTAATGTAATGGACTGCTGCATATTGCATTCAAGTATACATCGATATTGCATCTTGACATTCAGTTATAGATACACCATTTTCATCCCATACAGCCAACCACCAATTTTTCACACCAAACACTATTTCCCCATGCTGATATACTAACCAAAATGCAAAGATAAACAAAATTAAAAAAACATGAACTGTTAAAAAAAACTACTATTCATACTTATTAGCCATCTTACCTGAAGCCTGTTTGTTAAGATAATGTTTGGATACATTGCAGCCACATCAAGATGATAAATAAGTGGACATTCTTCACGAACAGGTTCATCTCTCAGACACACAAGCTGAACAAGAAGAAACATTTCAGGAATGCATATTATCCTCTCGATATTCGTTCTTATTGCATGTAATTGTGTATCCAGGCTATAACATTAACTTTCCCAATATTTCATAAAACATGAAGATGGCAACACCACAATTCAGGGGAAAATGGAATAATTAAGTAAAACAAATAGTTGACAACATAAGACAAATGTCTGCATAATTGATTGCACAAGATAAAGGATTGTGAGTAAGATTTTTTGTCCATATGATAACAGATGAAGATCTTATTAGAAGGAAGAGAAACCAGGACTACAACAATGATTTGACATCCTCCAAAGAGCAAAGCAAAACAAGAAATAATAAAGAATACAGAAATCCATAAACAAGAGAGGCCAATCAAATCAAGCAATGTTGAGAACAGTCATGGCATAAGAATGAAAACATTTGATTTGAGAGAGTATCAGCACCTTTTCCATGATAACATTCTTCACTTCATCATAATTGGAGATTAAATCCAGGTCCATCTTACCCTCTACTCTTATAGCATATTGCAGATCTCGATCAAGGTTTTTGATAAGTAGCTGGAAATCAAAGTGCCCCAGCATCAGCCAAGTAGGAACTATGATGTTAATTATGAAATTGTTTACTAAGAAGGAAATATTGAGTCAGGCCCAGACAGAGAGAATGCCTTGGCTAACATGAGCTGAAAATGAATCCTATTCAAGAAAATAATTTTCATAACAAAACAATACGCATTAATGTATTCGGGCACATAAATCATTTTATTGGCACAATTTGAAATGTTTCAACCAGAAGGAATGGCCCCTCTGCAGAATAAACGCACAGGTGAAAATGACACTTGAGAACATAAAAAATAAAGTCATAGCCGGTGTGTTAGTCTTATCAACTGCTTGAAAGAAACACTCACTTCATAGGCAGAAGGATCAAGCTTAAAACTGGTTGGAAGATCAGATCTGAAAACACCACTTTCAAGGCACTCCACATGACCCCCTATATACGTCTCACTCTCAAGAAGGTGACTCTTATAGAACTTATCTTGGTCAGATTGGTGCTTGTTAGGGCAGATAACATTTGCCATATATGCCTGCAGAAAATGCAATAAAGAAGTGAGAGACAGAAGGAAACTTAGCACAATGAACAAGCACCATAGAGTTCACAAGAACCCACCTGCACCATCAGAAGCATTTCACAAAGTGTCCCACTACCTTTGCGTAAGACCTCATCTGGTGACATAGGAATTATGGTTGCGAGAGAGAAAATGAAGGGATGCACATAGGTCATGTACAAATAATAAGTTGCAACAGCATCAGAAACCGAATAGGAGGCCATCATCTATAATAAATTATGCAAAAACAAGACAGTATTAGGATTTATTCAATGTAGAGAATGAAGTTTAAACAATCTTAACTTGAAAAGAAAAGACCACCGAGCTGTGATTCATGGAAAGAATGCAGAGGGGGTGAAAACTGACAGTGCTCATTGCCAAAAAAGAAATGCACTAATCAAAAATGTTTCACGGCAAGTTTCTTTGGTTTCCACAAACTAATACCTGAGGCTTTTCTTTAGCAAAGCGAACCATGTCCTCTGGATTCACCTCAAGCGGATCATAACCCAACTTTGCCTTCGTAACCGCCTGAAACAGATTAAAGAAAAGGAAGTTAATAACTTCTCGATAAATAATAAATGGAGAGATACAGCAAGCTTACTTGCAAAAGTAAACTACAAATATTACAGGAGTAATATAAATGTGAAGTGCAATATCCCCCACCCGAAGACTAAGGGTGTTATTCAGGCAATTTAGTCTTCCAGTCATAAGAGGCTTTCAACCAAAAGAACTAATAGAGCATTTTAGACATAATCAGCAATAATCACAATTATAGATCAGTTTACCCAAACAACTTCTGTATCAGTTGGGTCCATGTCATATAAGACATGAGTTGTTCCATACTAATCATGATATGTGAAACCCTTCTTTCCTATCCAACTTCAGGATCAACTATGCCTAACAAGTGACAAACTAAAAAACAGGCTTCCTTTATAGACCAAACTTTTTTCTCAGGATATGGACTGGTCCTTTAGAGTCTTTGGAAATCCATGTACTCCACTTGTTCAAACCAAAAGGATCACAAGTGAGTGTTTGTTGGGGTATTGAGATACTCTCGAGCAAAGAAATGCAAAAGAACTTGATGCATTTAATTCACTAGGTTTTACTTTAGAATTGTAACTTCACATGCAATTTCCCAGGTTGAAGAATATTTATTTGACATAACCAAAAAAAACAGTAATCGAAAAGTAACCATAAGACAAACACATCTATCATGCAAAGAATCATGCATTAGCTACATATCCTCTGAACAGAATTTTTCAATGCATGAGAGACTACTAGGATATATCCAATCATGAAAACTTATATGATGAATAGGAGAACAAATTCATTGATGGTTCCAACTTAACACAGAAAAAAATTCTAACAGCATTGCTCGAAGAAATCTTCTGCCGGATAGTGTGTGCACAAGAATATACCCAGAGCCTACAGTGACATGTTTGTTTAAAAAAAAAAACAAGAGTACCATTGTTATACTGAAGACCCAATATCCATTTGATTACTTCAAATAGTCAGCACAAAAATGGTATACAAAAAAAGAATTGGCTTTAATTAAAGTACAATAGCAAAGAAACCATGAAAACTTAATGCAAAATGCTTGAAAAACAGTTTTCTAACAAACAAAAAATAAATTCATCACAAGTGATAATGTCAAAAATAAATGTTTGCACCTTAAGGCCTTGGCTTCCCTGAGGCAAATAACTATCACGTTTGACCCAAGCAAAACAATCCAAATGGCAAGCAAATTTAGCACGGCACTCCCCTTGATTCTTGTCACATGAGAATCCAACCTCCTGAAAGCTCAGTTAAGAAAAACAGAAAAAAAAAGTAGCAATAAGTTAAACGCTCAACATAAAAATAAGCATGAATAGATGGATTTATAATTGAACTCAAGAAATACAAAGTGTCATCCTTCAGATAGAAAAATGAAAATTTCTAACCTCAAAGCAAGCAACAAGCAACAAATTCAGAGAGAGAAAAAAATAGATAACAATGCTTTCGAAAAGGAAAGGATAAAGTGAAGCTTCCCAGAGAAGTTAGAATCAAACAATCCTCCAGAAGTAAATGTACAGGAAACATTATTTTCCTAGAAAAACATCACTGAATTTTTTCTCGCAAAACAGGAAAGACAATGCCAATTCCTATAGTTTGAATTTGCCATTTGTTGTCTAACAACCAGAAAAAAGGGGATCATGTCCCATCAAAAGAATTAGGTTCGTAGGAAAGAAACTGAGCAAGAGTAGCTTTAGATTTTTCCCTCTCTATTTCATAGCTAGTGAAAGCACTAGAAGATGAATGCCTGAAGACTAAGCCTTAGTGTTACTTATCACAGTTATGTACCAAGAGATACACTGATAACAGATAAGAATAACATGGAGCCAAAAAAATACTAAAAAAATTACAAAGTCAATTTTTAATCTGTAGGGAGTTCATGCAAATAACAAAAAGCACAGTGCTTGGGTTTATCTTATGTTGTTTAAGTTGTGACTTTTTATCAATACAAACAAGCTAAAATGCTGAACCCAGAGTTCCAAGTGGATGCAACAAGAAAAGGCTGCTTACATCACCCATCTTGAACCCGTGATAAGCTGCTCTGCTTTCCAGGAAGGGCCAGTCAAAATAATCCCCATTGTATGTAACATAAATACCAGGCTTCACCTCTCGCATGTGGGCAAACCACTGTTTAAGAAGCTCAACCTACAAGCAACGACAAGTCACACACAAAGAAAAGGATGTGCTACAGTGCAACTAAACAGAGAACTTTCATTACCTCATTTTTCACATTTGTCACTTTGAAACAGCCTTCATATTCGGGTTTTGGTGTATATTCTAAATCCTCTATATCTTCCCCCACGCACTGAAGATTAGTGTATAACACATAGATGTCAAGAGTTCAAATAAACAGATTGAGAATGAAAGAGAAGAGATGGGGAAACAAATGGACAACCTAAGAGAGATCATGAGTCAATTCTTTTGCAATTGTGTTAATTGAGAAAGAAAATATTTACATTAAACTGCTCTATTTATCAACTCGGGAAAGATTTTAGGATAGTGATGTGGTGCAACTAAATGGATGAGAAATAATCAAGAGCTATTCACTTCAGTTTTTTAGGTTTATAATCCATGAGAATAGTTTCAGAAAAATGTCAACAATAGAATTAGAGGAGTTCCAAGAAAGCATTTTCAGTGCAGTTCAATCTAATGAAATGATGGTAGTTTAGCACCTACCATTGCGCCATAAAGCATAGTAGACTTATCGTTTTTTGTATAAAGTGTTTCAATTTTTTACTCTTCACTTTGTTTGACTTGTATTGATTCTATCATTATAGCATGGGATGGTAAAATAAAAGGCTGTAAGTATATGCAAGAAAAGAAAATCTAACTAAGGTCATTTAAGATGGTTCAGTCAATTATATGCAACATAGACCATTAAATTGTCAAATAAGGAAAACTGGCTGAGCTGCAAGTTCAGGGGACAAAAAGGATGAGGGAGACAAAGTGAAGTGGTTTGAGGGTATAAGAGGAACATAATTTCTAAACACACCACAGAGAATATGACCCTAAGCAAGGATGAATAGAGAAACAGCTTCAGGCAACTGACCACAACTAGTTTAGGACTAAGTTTAAGTTGATTTGTCTAGATGTTAAACCAGCCATATAAAAAGCATGCATATATATACATATATATCAATTGCAATATCCTACAAATTTACCAAAGAATTTTTTACATAGAAAGTTACAGCCTTTAATGCACGGACACAGGTGATGGTATGTCCCTTTACATGAATGAAACTTCAGATTTTGTGATTAGATGATAAAGTGAAAACAAATCCTCGGGCAACACCCATACAAGTCCAAACTTGTCCAAACTCATCAGAACCATATCATATCCCACTTTCATTTTACAATAATCATACATTCTCAGGCATGTCTTCTCACAAAAAAAATAAAAAATACAAAAACATGCATACAAGCCCGGTGGATGAATCTGCTTGTAAATATAGTGAATGAGTAGTGCCAATTGCACTCAGCAAAGATGTCTTGAGACAACTGCTATATAGTTGTTAAATAGTGAAAGGCTCTGAGAATGAGAACATGTGCCACAAAGAAAAATCACAAAATGCCATTTTTCTCAAAAAATGAATAAAATAGAGAAGATAAAACCCATCTTAGATACCTCTCTGTTGGTAATCAGATAACCTTGTCCATCAACCATGTATGATATCATCATTATCAAATCATAGTCAGCATCTGGAAATTTCAAAGGAAGCTTGGTTGTTTCAATATCAAATGCGCAAACATGAACCTCAGCACGTTGCAGAAGATCCGTCCTCTTCTCAAGCTTGACACCAGTACTAGAGACACTAACATCATACCACTGGCCACAACGTATATCTGAAAACCATGAAATTCTGGGGTTTCATTAATAGAATATGCGACTTCATATGACTGCACAAAAATTATATCATAAATTAGTTTAAAAACCAGCAGGATTACATAAGAAATACCATTATCAATGGCAAAGCGAACATGGTATGGGACATCATACTCCCGAAGGTCAATGATGCAATCAAGAAAATCCTGAGGTCTTTGTTCCCTGCTAGTCATACAACAAATTAGAACCAACACCCACCGAAGAATAAGATGCAAAAGGTCAAGGCTATGCTTGCATTAAAATCGCCTTGTGGAAGACAGGCAGTTGTTTACTGAAGAAGGGATCTATTAACATTTCAAGCATGACAACTTGTTGCTTCATGCATATGAAATGTAAAGTAGGACCAGCAAGCTTTTACCTTTTTCCTGTTAATATGGACTCGTATGCTTCTGCTGCATCAGACTTTGCCTGATTTCTTTCAACAACATGCAACAGATCTCTCTTGACATCCATTAATTGTTGTACGGTAGCAAAAGATATTTTTAAATATGATTTGTGTAAACCAGACAAATGGTTTTTCTGTCAATGAACATACAAAAGAAATCAGGCATCATTAGCTTGGCAGTGAATGCAGAATAACTTGGAATGCAACCACGCTGATAACAGAAAATGATAGATAATGTTAATCAGCAGGTTGAAACAAATCCAATTCATCTTACCAGGGACAAATAATTAAAATGTTATTTCAACTGAAAGGAATGAAACTATGGAAGAATCTCAGATATACACAACAAGCAGCTGTGTGCATAAAATATATGTTGTGTTGTTTTTGCATCTTTCATGAAATATAATTCTTCTTTGAACAAAAAATCTACACGTAAAGTTATCAAAAAATGAGAACCTAGTGATTATTTAAAACAGCAAAGGGAACAAACAAGTTTTCAAGGAGTATAATAGTGGATGCAACTAATTCTGCTATCTATGATCTTTTCAATAGCTTTTGTATCATCTTGTCATTCCATTCTTTCTGCCACAATCATCCCCAAAATTCTAACTGCAAACCAATGGTAACTGATTAATTCCAATTTATTCAATCCTGAGAACTACTCTGAAATGATGTTGCAGGGCATGGTCAAGTCATAAAATATAGAGTCAAAAGTCCAATGACTCATACATCAGAGTCTTGATTGTTCTGACAAAGAATTGTCCCTGTGATCACAAATTTGTGAAGGGTTAATAATACCATTGTTTATCCCTCTATGGAATGAAAATTTTCTTTGTTCACTTTAAGGGGAAATGAGAATGGTAAACCTGTCATCAGTAACGGTTGAATTATCTAGGAAAATAGATGCTTACTGATAAGTCTTGATGCTAGTAGCAGAGTTACTCCCAAGAACACTTCAATCCTAAGGAATTTAGTTGTATAGTGACCAGTTTTAAGATAGCCTCTCCTAGAACATTTTTCCCTCAAGGATCTAAGTAGATTGTGAGTTATCTTCTTGTTGGCTTTGGAAAGGTACTTCCAAGATTTAGCCGTGAGGCACTTCACTCAGAAGTATCATCCTTAGTGATAAGCTCAGGGTTGCATGTCTCATTTTAAAATTGAGCAGAAAGTTTTCAACCTCTCCTCCTCTGTGAGAGTTAAGTTCAATATCCAGTGGATATTGATGCATCCAATCCCATATGTGACTTTGAGCCTAGCTAGTGATTCCTAGGAAACTTTAAAACTTATTCTACCACTCTGCTTGTATTTGTTAGTGACCTAGGTTTTTATTCTGCTTGTACATAGTTACTTATCTAGGTTCTACTACATGCGTCTAACATGGTCCTGTAGAGTAGCCCTAAAACATTCCAATTTTCATGCACCAGGTCTGCCTCAAAACATGTCACGTCAGTTATAAACACCTCTATTGCTAATTTCAAAATCCCAAAAAATAAGAACCTCTGTGTGGAAATTATAATTATGAGATAAACCAATCATTTCAGAGCACCGTTGAAGCTTTAAAATTGCTAAACAAAATCCCAAGTCGTGACAGCAGGCAGAGGAGGCAAAGAAAAGAAAATGTGATCACAAAAGGGATACAACCTAAACAAATATAAATCACAGTCTAAAGGCAAAAGGCTAGCAATGCATTAAAAATTAAAAGAGAGAGAGAAAGTCACTCACAAGATCTAAATCCTCCTTCTCTACAATCTCAATATCAGCAATTTGACTTTCATATCGCCGTCGCAAATAGCCCTCCACGTCCATTTCCATTTTCTCCTACAACATTCGCAATTTATCACCACAGTACCAACAGCATCAGACAAGCATTTCTAACTGAAATCAAAACTCCAACAAAAAAATAAAAAGATATAATCAAAGGCAGAAAAAAAAACAATATACCTTCGTAGCCGCATAGAAGTAAGGACGGAACTTGTACTTCGACTTGAAAGCCGAACCATCCTATAATTCGAGAGAGATAGTGGTCCAAGTAAATAAAAAATAAAATAAAATAATTCAAGAATTGTAAAAAACAGTTAGAGACTTATGTAAAGGTTCTTCACCTGAGAAACGAAGTAGAGATCGACGCAACTATAGACTCTACCGGTCTCCTCATCATCCAAAGAAGACTGCAAATCATTAAAGATTTAAAAAAAATAAAAATAAAAATAAAAAATTTATTATTATATTGAGGTGACAAGAATTAGGGAAAGAAGTTCGATTGACTTACGGAAGAGAAAGTGAGGAGCCAACCGAGACGTTTATCACCTTCGGTGAAGAGATCAAAGCCGAGCTTGGACTCCAACTCTTCTTCGGCGGTGCGCATCAGCTTTTGCTTCTTCGAGCTCCGCCGTAGGTCCTTGCGGTCCCATCTCCGGCTCTCGCCGTTCATTTTTAGGATCTTGATGGGATTTATAGTGGAGAGATTGCGATTTTTAGTGAGGAAGAGGAATTGGTTTGGAAAACCCTTGTGGACTGTGAAGGGATTGGCGATGTGATGCCGGGAGGGTGAAGTAGGAGGGATCCAGCATTTTCCCGCCCAAACGCGTTGCCCTTTATTTTAATTACTTAATGACGTAAATGTCCCTATGGAATGGTGTAAATTGCAGAGTCCGTGTTTTGTAATGACGTCCTCTCTTTCATTGCTCTTCTCGGGTGGACCAAGAAGTCAAAGGACAAAGGGGGAAGAACGGAAGTGCAGTGGTAAAGTAGTTTTTGGAACGCAATTAAAATTGTATTTTAAAATAATATAAAAACATTATTTAAAATTAACTTTTTTTATTTAAAATTAAATTTCTTATATTTTTTAATTGTTTTGATATGTTATTATTAAAAAAAATTAAAAAATATATATATTATTTAAATATATTTTTATTTAAAAAACATTTAGAACGTAATTATTATTACATTTCCAAAAACTTATTAATTGTGTTATATTGCTACGATGAATCGTGATACATTTATGGGTTTGTCTATTTTGATTTTTTAAATTTGGATAGTCAAAGTTTTTATTTTTAAATCAATCTCATTAATATATTAAGCTTCGTCAGCTACAGTTTGATTTTAGTGTCTTTGGTATTGTAGTAACTGTTTTGTTTATGGTTTGAAAAAAAAATTATAAAAAGTACTTTTAGTTGAGGTTGGTTTAGAAAAATATATATTTGGTTAAAACTATGGTTGAAATTGAAATTGAACAAAAAGTAGTTTGATGTGTTTGGTTAAAATAATGCTTTTCAAATTGAGATTATATATATATATATATATATAT
>Ga0307517_10002685_pt1 | contig 28406 bp, 33 predicted proteins | sample 23_EM_MG_FD_194515 | JGI IMG/M metagenome (GOLD analysis project Ga0307517, IMG submission 194515) | Populus trichocarpa ectomycorrhiza microbial communities from riparian zone in the Pacific Northwest, United States - 23_EM | ecosystem: Host-associated > Plants > Roots > Unclassified | place... | reverse complement strand
TTTTTTTTTTCAAAGCCCTTCCCCCATATCCTGCAAGATGGCTAATACCGTCATCGGAGGCGCCGTCAGGGCGAACCGGTTCGGTTTCTGCCGCGGATGGTTTGTTCCGGCGTCTGCCTGCGGAGATGCCGATTCCGGTCCCCCCACAGCAGAACTCGGTCGGTGGTCTGTCCCGATACCCTCACGCACACGAGAATCTGATGCTTGGCACTCGACGGGGGAATATGAGAGAACCTGATCAACCGCGTTCTGCCCAAACGTGTGTCGTGTCGATTACAACCCTCAGCTCGCTCCCATTTCGATCCTTTTCTTTCGTTATCGTCCCCTCGCTTGAACTGATATCGATATTAACGCGAGAACGCGGTGAGGACGGGGATTAGAGGTATGTAATAGTATCTGATCCTTTCGCCCGCCACTGACAGTTCGGAAGAGCCGGGGGTGAGTTACCCCGTACACCCCCAGGACACGAGGCTGATGTTTTACCGGTCCAAGTTAGCAGGAAGTCTCCGGCCCCTGGCATCTGGTCACCGGTGCTTTTTTTTTTTCACTCCTCTTCCATCGCCTTCGTCGCTTATCAGACAGCATTTGATCATGCTCAGTTTTCACGGCTGCTTACTCCCAAATAGCCATCCTGATCCCGGTCCACCAATCCCGGATCCCCAAAATTAACATTGGCGTTTGACGTTTTCCACATCGAACGCCCCCTAGGGCGCTCGTCTATTGCATCTCCTATCTCACTCACTCTACAGCACTGCTCCCGGGAATACTTTATCCTGCTACCCCTTTACCCAGTCCTCCCATCCGTTCCGTAACGCCTAGACGCGGATCGTGGGGGTGTACACAACTTTACGTCAGAACGGACGTTCCTCCCCAGAGGTAACTTGTTTCCCCCTCTAACGCTCCGCCATCGCAGCGCCCAAGATCCCTCTCGCGATTAGAATCCGCCCCGCCCCGCCCTTCCGAAATCAATCCATGGAGGTTTCGTTCCGAGCGGTCATGTGCAAAGCACATGAACGACGGCGAGTCCGTCTTGGGCGTGAACGAGAGGTCCCTCCCATGTCTAAATTTTTTGAGGTACTTCATATGTGGCGACGCCGGAGCCCTGGATACTCATTATCAGACATTATATTCTCTCATGTGCCGGTTCCCGTCGGAGAATCCCCCAAACTCCTGTAATCCCCTTCAAATACTGCCTCGAGGTCTTCATTTCCCCCCAAGCCCAGTCCCCAGCTCGATCGGTTTGAATCAGATCGAATTCAGCTTGGATAATGTCCGAACCGTTGGTCTTTCGGCTTGGATCTTCTTCTCTCGCTCACCTGATGCTCCCCTTGCTTCGACATTCAAAACTCTATACTCCTTCTCGCAAGTCACTCCAACTCGTCTGACTGACTTCCATCCACATTCCGTTTTGTCTTCCAGAGCCTTTCGTCTCTCGGTTCCTGGCCGACGAGAGTTACGAACCAGAACGTGCAATCGATTGGGGTGCCTCCTCCACGCCCTCTGGTCACTATGATCTCGACAATGATATCAGGCAATCAAGGAACGCCGCAGGAAATGAAAGACCCACCGTCTGCCCGGCAATGCTTTCTGCCCGGATGGCTATCCGGATAGACCCCCCTTTCATTTCCACCCGCCCAGCTCCCCTGGCCAGACGGATCTCTCTCCAAGCGGAGATGCTCCCTGGCCGTCTCGTCGGTTCATTGATTTATCAGTTCGGGGGGGCGGCCTTTACCTACCTACCCCCTCCTCCTCTTTCTTCCGCTCACACCATGGTCCCCTCTTCTCCAGGCGATTATCCGATATTTCGTCGAAGAGGAACCCCTTGAATCAGGGTACCTGTTCACCGATTGCGATACGGGTTCTTTGATCCTCCTTCTCCCCTCTGGATACGCACACCGTGGAGATTATATGACGCTTCTCTTGAATCACCGGTATCATCGATGGACATTTCTGATAATCCGACGGGAATCCCCCAGCTTTGTCGACCCATCAGTATGACGAGGGTGCAAGCCAGGTAACCCTACTGCCCAGTCGTGGATAGAGCACATCGCTGACCGCATATTCCCGGCTCGCATTTTTCATACCAGACGGCCCCTCTTTTTCCTTATCTTTCTCCCAAAACCCCAACGATCCCAAGACGTCACACATTTGGAATGGCTCAAGGGAGGGAATAGCCGACATGACTCCGCCTAGGCATAGTCGGTATCTGATCAAACGCTGGAACATGTTCCAAACACCTTCGGAGGGAGGGGGACAATCCTGGGGCATACTTGGAGATATACGTCAGAACACTTGAGGTAAGAGAATTCGGTTCTATTTTTTGGTTAGCTGCGAACTTTACTTGGGACGTTCCCGTGTCCCTTTTCACTTTTTCAAAGCAGGACCATTTCGGGATCTGTTCAGGCCCTTTTCGAGCGGTTTGAATCGCCGACCACCCGCAGTTCATCTTTTTGGCTAGCCTTGATTCTTTGGGTATTGGTTTCAGGGCTTGCTGCTCGCCTTGCGCATGGACGCGACCTTTGGCAGTTGGATTCTCATCGCCTCGTGTCCTGGCAATTGATTCGAGCCTCATGTCTCTCCTCCGCAAGGCAACTAAATGTCTACCTTGTATTTGACCGGTGGCTCTGTCTGACGCCCACTCCTCGTGAAAGCCGCGTGCCCTTTCATGGAATATGGAATGAGAGCGGAGGGGGAGGGAAACAAAAAATAAAAGGGAGAAAATGAAATTTTAATTTCAAACAGCTTTGATATCCCGGTACATCTTTAGGGAGAGAGAGAGAGAGAGTCGAGCGAGGAGGGAGAAGTCGAGATCAGCTCTACGGTTCCGCTTCCGTCGAGATCTCTCGGTGTTCTCGTCTGGACCCTACTATCATCGCTAATATCTGTTCGTGGAGAGGGATGATCCCTATTCTTCGGCTCCCTCCAAATGCCTTCGGACATCTTCTGGGCTTTGCGTCCCTCTCTCGCCCCCGGTGCTTTGACAATCCGCAGTGATGCTATCCATCCCCCCGTTTCATCATCATCTTCCACCCTCATATTCGTCGGGGTTGGAGGGTGGGTGCACTGCTATGTCAAAACGGCGCTAAAGTGGAAAACGCCACCGCGCACGCATACAACGTGGCGGATATGCGGGATTCAGAACGGGGATGGGAAGCAAGGGAGGGGGAAGGCCTGCCCCCCCCCCCCGGAGATGGTCTCCCATCAGCCAGCCTTAACCCGAACGGGGAGGGGGGACTTGATTCGAGTATCGGATGCGTGTATGTATGTACAGAATATACTCTATCCGTATATCGATATCGCCATCATCCGCGTCAGACCCTCTCTCTCTCCGGCCGGGGGGAGGTGGGTAGAGGGGAAAACTCCAAAATACCTCCACTTGCTGCCACAGCCTCCCGCGCGGTCTATTCGTTTGGACCAAAGGGTTTAACCAAACCCCGTTCGTAATGATCTGAATAGTTGCCTGCAGGACGTGCACGTTGATATGATGATGGGGGCTTGGACCTCGTGTTCGTCGTTCGGCACTCTTACTCAGTCCAGTGTTGTGTCCCTTCTCTTCAGACTTAGCCCCTTCGCTCTTTCCCCGGGCGCGCACCCGAAGCGAATTGGGGCTCGGGTTTCGCTGTCCACTCGCGGCGGATAGTAGGGATTCGGTCGAGGCTCTTCTTAAATAATCTGATAATTGTCCGGTGCGTTCATTCCGATGGTTAGTATGTTGATGGCCCTTGCCGGTCCCCGACATCGGATGTTCTTTCTGGGGCTAGCGCCCACACTCATTCACTTGACCATCTCAGCGGGAATTGTAATGTACCAGAGATCGCATGTCCTAAGATGAGATATACACAGCAGAGATCTAATTTTCCAAAACCTAAAGGACTAGGGGCCGTACTGGCGGACGTCGATGAGCTCAAAGCTTACACTACCATCACGAAACCGCAGCATATCGAGTTTTTCTCTTCATAAAATCGTCACCCTGACGTTGGGACCGTCCCCACACATCAGCATATCGTGAACCCACGTCCAGCGATTTGGTCAGAGACCATGTCATAAAGATACCGTGACAGAGAGCCCGCTGACCTCCTTGCTCGTTTCAACCTTCTACACCCTTCACATTTGCCCCCGTCCCCACTTCTTTAGGATTCGTATGAGTCGTTTTTGTTGTCGTGATAGCTGAGTCGTAAGATCTCTCGTGAATATCATGAATAAAGGAAGAAGAAAAAACACAGGATGGGAAGTAACAATCGCGAGGAATAATCAAAGAACAATATGGCGGGGGAAGGAATCATCAAGGGAGGGCGGAGAGTGTGGTAATGATTGGATACAGGTGGAAAGAAGGAAATGGTGGAGAGATTATCAATGATATTCGGCGCGGTTACGATTTGTACAAGCGTCCAAGGTTCCAAAGAGAGAGGGATTTCGAAGTTGTGACTTCAAACGGTATGAGTGGTCCTGGCGAGGTAGCATCCCCGGCGCACAGCGTCTCAGGGAGCATCCTACAAGCCCTAGCCGTAGCGTCAAGTCGCGAATGTTTGTCGTACTGGCGTCGTAGCGGGGAGCAAGGGGAGGTTAACTTGGGGCGTTCAACGCAACCAGACGCGATCGTCCCCGTCGCCTTCAACCCAAGCTTTGACCGAAAGCGCTAGCTGACACCGGACAAACCCTTCTACATTCCCCTCGGTTCTTCACCCTGGTGCGTGTCCACAAAATGAAGGTATAAATGCAACGAGAAATTGGTGGAGAGCGGTCGGCAGCAATAAAACTGGAAAGCGGGCAATAGAATACACAGATAGGGTCTGGAAGAATTTACGTTGCAAGTGGGAATGGACGAGGGAGCTAATAGTCCCCCTCGGACGCTGATGGGCTCGAATCCTCCCGCGGAGGGTTCTGGTTACCGATCGTAGTGAGGGTATGCCGCGAGTGTTGGGAGGACCCGTTGTCCGGGGTAGTGGAGAGGGGTCGTTGGTCCATGGTGTGGTTCCCGGACGTTTTGGCGCCGCCGAGGGAGATTTTCTCGTTGAGAGCGCGGAGCCTCTGCACTTCCATCTCTGCCTGGGCGAGACGTGCTTGCATCTCCTGATTTGACTTCTCGAGGTGCATGATATGATTGGTAGCTGCAAGAAGGGGGAGTTAAGATTGTGGCGAGTCGAGGTTGAGCTAATCTCAAGGACAAACCTCGTTCCAAGAGAGAAACCTTGCTACTCTTCTGGTTAGAGACGGGCAGGACATCTTTCAGCCTGGCATATCCGTCGCGGAGCTCGTCTCGACGACGCTGCTCCGCTTCGATACGTTGCCTTCGGGTGGCTTCCTTCCTGGTGTTGGCAAGATGTTCAGCGAGAGAGACACCCATCATCGGATCTTCTTCGTCAGAGATAGAGCGACCGCGGCTGCGACGACTAGAGGAGCTGGTGGGGGACGGGGTAGGGTTATATCTTACAGAGCCTCGGTTGGCAAAGCTGTGACCGCGGCTGGATGAGGGAGATCCTGCGGAGGAGTTGGAACCTCTGGAGTGAGAACGGTATGGGCCTGTATCGGGACCAGAAATATTGGGAGAGAGGGGATCATAGATATGGGAAGGCGAGGGGGGTGGGGGAGATGCCGAGAGCTGGAGGTCACCATGAGGCGGCGAGCCGTTATACACGGGGCCTGTAAAGTGGCCTTGCGGAGGCATCATTTGAAGCGATCGCTGATATTGCAACATGTCAGACTCCGACATGGAAGAGGGGCCTGCAGGAGAAAAGAGAGATGGGTTGTAAATGAAAAGCTTGAGGCAAAGGAAAGAAACAACGCGGCAAGGATGAACGGTGGGGAGGTGGGGGGTCTCGACGGAGGGAAATCAAACTCACGAGAACCATTTACAATTTGATAAGGAGGCTGCAGAGGAGGCGGCTGGTGGGATGGGTACACGAGGCCGTAGTTATTGTGATCATCGTCTGATGAAGGGTAGAAGGGGTAGGGGGGTTGACTGTTTTGCAGCTGGGCATCGTCTTGCATAGGGTGGTGTTGCTGGTGAGGATCCATTCGGGCAGGGCTATGTACAGTCGTAAGCAGAACAGAGAGTCAGGCGAGCAGGCAAAGCAGGGCGTGGCTTCTCCCCAGGACGGAGGTGGTGTGCGAGTGCGGAGGAGGAAGTAGAGAGAGAAATGATACGCGTCGTGAATCTGTATTTGATGGGATTTTGGGGGGGTACGTGAGTGGAGATTGTCGTCTTGTCGTATGCGTTCGTTTTCGTTCGCTGTCAGCGGATGCGCGGGTGGGTATGATGACCTTGAAGAGCGTGTGCGGGGCGTGTTTATGGGGGGACGTGACCTGGAACCGAGTCGGATCCATTGAAGCAGAAATTCGATTTATCGGAGGATTCAATCTCCGCGTTCCGTTTCCTCTGCTCAATGGCTCATTTCAAAAAACAAAGGCTGCTGCCTTTAGTCGCACAAATCAAGTTCACTATGGGGACCCATTGTCGCTGTCCGTCGCTCCAAGCTCACAAAAACGTCCTATCTTACAGCCCGTAATCCTATTGTAATATTCCAAGGGTCCCAAAAATGCGAGGTAACAAACCGGACAAGAAAAATCCCCTGCGTGCGGGGCCCGGACCAGACTTGCCCCTTGTCCCCAAAACCGCTACCAGTCAACGTCGTACTCTTCCGGCACATCCTGCTGCTTCATCCACCGATCGGGGGTCTGAGCATTGCGTTTAGTCCGCCGGGCCTTTCCCGATGGAGATCAGATCATAAATCACGTACCAGTGGGAAGTATCGTTCCATCGCTGTCAGGAATCTGTGCCGGTACTGCCTGGGTGATATTATGGTAGGCTCGCCCTTACCCGCTCCTCCGAGGAACGCGGACTCTTTAACCCAGCTCTCCAGTTTCTTGTCCCACGTATACGTCCTCACATAGTCTGGTCCGTTCCATCATCAACCCTACAAACGACGGAACGCCCGTGGAGCAACTCACCTACAATGCCGACCACCAATTCATTCCTGACAGAATCGACGCCAACCACAAATGAGTAATCCATCACGTTAATGTCTGCCAGGAACTTGCTATCGCTGTGAAGCGCCCCGCGGAGAATCCTCTTTGAGTGCTCGCGTAGGAAGAAAGGGGAGAGATGCGCGGCTGTTGGGGATGGTGTGATTCTCAGTGATTCATTGGGGATGCTCAGCTAGAAGCTCACTTTCGTTCAAATTCTCGTCCAAAAGTACTTCATTCTCCCTTCCCGTCGATTGCACATGTCTATTCCGCGTCGATCCCTTGAGATCATAGATCTTTCCGAGAAAACAAGCACGATCATGTTTCAGCCAAATATTCCCGATATGTAAACCCAAAGCAGCTCTGACTCACCTTCGAGAATCGACGATCGTAAAACAGGTTTTCCATAACAACGAAATTCATCTGGTTGATTTGGGGTTTTCCCGGTCCGGAGTGTGACGCTGTCTTCCATGTAACTTTGAAACATCCGAAGATCTTTGCCAGAAGAGTCGGACGCTGGTTAAACGGCATGAGCGAGAGGATCAGACAATAAGGTTATCGGAAGCAAACGCACTCCAGCGGTGAAGGATGACGACATGTAATCGAAATAAGCAGGTGCGAACGTCTCCATCGTCTCCAGTTCCGCTCTGGAGATCTCCTTTGCGATAAACCGATCATCTGTGCGATTTTAGCGATAAGACGCACGGAAACGGAACGACAGACGAACCTTTGGTCTTCAGAAACGCAGACCCTGACTTGCCTCCACTGGCATTGAACTTGACACATCTGGCCAGACTCTCGATCATGCTCTTCTCGCAATCATAGGTCCTTCTCAAAGCGTCAAATTGCTCAGGGTAGAGGATTGTGCAGGTGATCGTCAATCCGCTGCTCTCGAACGCTGAATGGTTCAACATCAAGAACCAGTATTAAGGTTTGATCAACGAGTTAGAGCCACGTACAGACTGCCCAAGGGAGTTTGGATGACGGCATCTTCAGGTCCTCCGTGGGATCACCGCCGGTGATGGAATCGACCTGGACGACGCCCCATGTGGAAGCAGATTCTGCAACAGAGTTATCATCAGGCATGAAGGCCTCATTGCTGTCGTTGGCCACCCGTGGTTCTCTCGCAATGCGCTTTTCAGCCCTTGACTTCGCCAGCATCTCACGATATAGGGGAGAACTACAATCAGATCAACAACTGCGAAGAAAGGTGACAGGTGACAGGACAACGTACTTCAATGCCAGAGCTATTATGGACGTGGGCTCGTCGGTACGAACAACCATGGAGGCGTCCCTGAAGATGTGTTCCGGGTCGGCCATGAGATCCTCCGCACCACTCTCCGACCTGAACCTGGACTGTGGGGCCTGTCCGGGCCAGAAGCCTGTTAACGCTCGGAAGATAGAGTTCCTTTCGCTGGCACCCGTCTCCGCATCGGTGGGGACATACGAAGTATATGGGCGGGTGGAGGGGGGGAGTGGATTGGTGAACACTGTTGGGGATGTGGACGTGGAAGGTAACGCAGATTCAGCAGCCTCGTTGACTGTGCGTAGCGGAGTGGAGTCAGGCACTCCTACTGGATCTTTTCCAGCATCTGTGGGAGGGGGCGTTTTGCCTGTCTCTATCTCTGCGGGGCTCTCGGTAACGGGAGCTACCTCGTCGGGCTCTGTCTCAGGTCTCGAAGTAGTGCTGTTCACCGAATCGCTTTTCTTGGGTACTGGGACTGGAGCGTCATCCTCGCCTTCACCCTCGTCATCGGCCTCGCTTGATTCAGACGACGATTCAGGCTCTTCGTCCTTGACGGCATCCCTAACGCTGTCTAGGATCTCGACCTTTGCACGCGCCGAGGCGACGGGCCTGGGTTTCCTTCCGCCACGAATGACTGCGTATCTCCTGGTCGCACGTTCGTTGTCTCGAGAGATCCTTTCGAAATGTTTTGCGATATTCGACACCTTGTTTCCTGAGGATTGTTGACGACGGAAGGTAGATTTTCCTCCAGCGACAGGAGATCGAGGGACAGGTGGCTTGTCCTTTGCCGGTGGTTTCTGGTAAGACCTCGACCGAACCCGGTTATTACCTGCAGCCACCGGGCTTAGCTTGGGGTTGTCATAAGTGTAGCCACGCGTCATGGGCGGTCGCTTATCGGGAGAGGTCTTCCGGGAATCCGAGTTCAGGTCGAGGGGAGGAGGGACGGGTATCCGGCTGCCAAGAGACCTCCGCTGGCGAGGTGCAACGTTGGCAGCATAACCCTGCTCAAAATCGGATATGGAGGTCTTCTTCGAAACCACGCGGTTACCGTGTCGACTTCTGTTACGAGGGCGAGGAAGCGGACGTAAGGGAGGAGAAGAGACTTCAGGTTCACTCTCGGGAAGCTCAGGAGCAAACGCTGTCTTCGCCAGGTCCGGGACACCACTTGCTGGTAGAAATTCTTGATACTTCTTCACGAGCTCGGCAACGCTAGGCTGCTGTGTAGGACGCCGAGGGAGGCGGGAGATTGGCCGTGACATGCGTTCTTCGGCTGGCTCGGCTGGGGGAGACTCAGGGAGTTCATTCCGTTCCTGTCGGCAGACTGAGCGGATTCGCATAACATCACCTCCACCGCGAGGACTTACCTCAATAGGGGATGAAACCGGAGGGTCGAGAGCGGCGTCTTCCTTGGTTGCGCCAATTGTAGAATCACTATCTCCATCGCTCCCCTCCTCCTTCGAAGCAGGCTTGGTGACCTCGTGGTTCTTGGTCGCGGTCCTGTTTGCTGTAGCTACGGCCAGAGGGACGACTTTCTCCACTAACTTCGATAAAGCACCATCCATCTCGGGTTCTGATGCGTCTGATGCGGATGACGTAGAAACGAATGACAACCCCGTCCCCTTGCGCAACAATGGAGGGGGAGTCGACTCTTCTGCCTCGGAAACGCTGGCGGAAGAGGGATGGCGGTCTGATGGACCCGGGAAGCCCTGTCGCCTCGGCCACAGTCCGGCGCGAACGGATCCGAAAGCGGACGACTTTCTCGACGTCACCTGGGCCGGCCGCACCTTAGGGAGCCGGTCGAAGTCCTGCTGCCAGGCTACAATCTTGTCCTGCCGGTACGCCCGGACCTGGTTAAGACCGAGGGTATCAGTGGATCCAGTGTCCTTGTAGACGTGGTTGATCATCATCGTAATCTCGTCCTTCTCCATCTCGGCTCGAAGGATCAACGCATTGATGTCCGCAGTGAGCTTCAGATCTGCCTCCTCGTCTCCTGTTGCGGCGTCGATGTTGATTAGTTTGAGATCGTCGACCAATGCAGTGTACCAGAGCGTGTTCCGAGCGTGTAGTCGAGTGAAGTCCGAGTTTTTCATTTCGAGTCGAGATTCCAGCTTGACGATGATTCGGCTGGGAGGATAAACAATCTCGAAAACGTTAACAGGATCGGTCTGGAACTGAACAGTCATGCCCCTCTTGGAGAAGTAACGGATGTGGTGTTTGTAGATGTTGTGCTGGCATCCTGCGCCTTCGACGAACTGGACATCGGCAGGATAGAAATGAAGTTCAAGGAACTTGGCAAACGAATACCTCTGCATCTCCTCTGAGACCGTGATGAATGGGGTGGCCATGCCACAGAGCCTACAGGAACTCCAAGTTGTGACCAGATCTGGGGAATACAAGTAGTGGGGCCCTCCGTGTCCATGAATTTGATCCCATTGTTCCACAGCGACCATCAACTTCGTATCGTTATGTACGAAAACCTTGCAGTGCCTCGCAACCGGTTCATCGCAGCATTTCGCGGGACATATCGCCTTGGGATCAAGGAACTGTGCGAGGGTGTCATTTATCGAAGATTCGATGAGCTGTCCAAGTGTCAGGTCGTTTTCTCCATAAAATGTGACGTATTTCATCTGAGGAAGCGTGCAAGCCTTCCGGGATCCGTAATCCACGATGGGCATCGTACACTCCCACAACCCAATGCACTGGTACTTCTCCACGACAAAGTCGTCCTTGTTCTTGCGTAGATACCACTCCCAAATCTTCCTCTGCTCCTCGTGTTGACCCTTCAGTTGTGTGATACGGCTCTCGAATCTGATGTCCTCCGCGGTTTTGAGCGTACAAGGGACGGTTTCCTCGAGAATCCTCGGCTTTACCTCCGTCAGGAGAGCAGATGTGGGTCCAGTTTCGAAGTAACCATTTCCATTGGGCAGGATCAGGTCCCTCGGCGGGGTTTCTGAAGCTATCCTGTCAGGAAGGGATTCGATCTGAGCCTTGATGTCATCTTGATCCATGTTTCGAGTGATGGTGGCGTCTTGGAAGTGGTGGGAAGCAGGCTCGGTAGGGGTGTCAACCTGAAACTCGTTCTCGCTCACGGTTGGAAGTTGTGTGATTGGGATCGGTGTGGCGGTCTTCTCCTCTCGTCTTATAATCTCATCCTCCCAGGCTCGTTTCGCAGCGGCAAGCGCGTCGTCGAGCTCCTTCATGCGCTTGACCGGGTGGGGAGGTTGGAACCTGAGTGTTGCAGAGACGGAGATGAACGTCTTAGTGTAGGGGTCGAGAGATTGCTGGATCTTGCGGGTGAGCGATCGCCGCTGAGCTTCGTCGTCTGGGAAATCTTCATCGTCGGTCTGGGGATCAGGGGTATCGTTTGTGCTTAACGGCGAATCCGATATAAACTTGAGGTTCGAGAAAGACCACAGTGAAGGATGAAGCCCTGTTGAGACCGAGTTGGATGGGTCCGAAGATGGTGCGGAAGGAACGGCTTCAGCGGTCAGCTGTGGTAGGGCGATAACGGAGTCCATCCAGAGATGTGTCTCAAGTTTGAGGTTCCTGACAATGAAAGTCAAGAAACGAGTGACCCGTTTGATTCGCATAAGCGTATCATTGTCCCCTCCCCGAAGCAGGATGGTACAGCCCATTTCCTTATTACAGCCCTCGAATCGCATGTACGTCTTTCGCCGTCCTGGGATCAGTTGATGGTCGAAGGTCTGGATCTGGAATTTTGCACAGTGTCCAAGGCGGGGTTCCAGGGCAAGCCTATCGATAGACGAGAAGACATCTCCCTGGGTCATACGAGCCACAAACTGGATCGCAGATTCCTTGACAGAACGAGCGACACTGATCTTGTGCTTCGCCAGCGCGTCGAGAGCGATCCTTGAGACAGACTTCTCGACCAGGACGATGTGTGGGCGGAGAGCCGCGATGCGAGCCGCGAGGTTGTTCAAGTACTCCTTTTCTTGTCGAACCACTTGTCCAAAGTGCATATACTGGCCCTCAACTCGATGAAATTCCAGGGGAAAGGTGACGAGCATTACTCGAGGGTTCCTCTGACTCCGGGACATCGCCTTGTGCGCCACGTTCTTAGTTATCACAGCCCCATCGACGAACTCCGAGTCCTTTGGAGCACCTCCAGGAATCTTCTTAATCTTCACGTATCGGCGAACGTCCATATCGGCTCCTTGTCGTTGTGGATGAGCAGTGAAGGTCAGATCACGGGCGATCTGTAAGGCGAGTTTCAGGAGAGTAGTCTCCCATTCTGAGATGTTCGGGATTCCCTCCCTCGTCAGCATCTGGCGAAGCATGATCCGTAAGTGGAACATGGAGATGAGGTTTAGTTCCTGTGCGTAGCTGGGCGACGTCAGCAACATCGCGCTCAATGCAACACTGGCTGAACGTACGCAGTACTCTCCCGGCGAACCCTCCATCCTGGTTCGGGACCAAAGTTATCTGGTATCCTGCTCTGAACACGACTACGAACGAAGGGAGTGCCGGACCCATCGAAGTCACCGTAAGAAGAGTTAATCCTCGACCGCGTATCATCAGTATACTCAAGGGCATGCTCTGGAGGGCTACCTGGGAAGGCGATGGAACTAACGGCACCGTTTCCAGGGACAGGAACAGTAATGGGAAACTCGAGGGGTAGTTTCAGGGATTGAGCTGAAAAACTACGTTCGTGTCCCGAGTTTGGGATTCGGATGGGCTCTGCCTCATCGTTTGAAAGGGTCCGTCGGAATGGAACCACGGTAGGGTGAATTAGATCGGCGTTTGGGTCGTAAGGTGCGCCTGCAGATCCAACCGGCGAATCCAGGTTGTCTGAACCACGCTTGGTCTCAACGATAGAAAAAAGGTTGAAGGTATCTGGCTTCTGGGTGGAGATTTGGACTTGAGATGTTGAAAAGGGGGAATTGGTGTACCGAACCAGGGAATATGGGTCGCTCGGATGATGTGTGGCGAACGGAGATGCGGTGCTGGATACAATTGACCGTCGATCATCTTCGTCGTCGTCTTCCACTTTGGACAATTTCTCGAGACACAAGTTGCACACTCGGATCATGCCATCGTGACCGTATCGAGAGCCATTGATAACGTTTGACGCGCAGCGCGAACAAAACACTTGACCTGTAGTTGAACACACGTCATACAAGCATCATCGGAAGTAAGGTGATGTAAACTTACCACATATTCGGCAATGGTGTTTACGCCTCCATGCCGTGAACACACTCTTACAGTCATAACACTCCTTGCAGAGTTCGTCGTCCATCCAATAGTCACGGGATAGGCCTTCGTGACTACATGAGTGTACGTAACATGGGAAACGACGAAGAACGTACCTTCGCCCCTGATGCGACGCATAGTTTTGGAAACGGATCCCTGCCGGTTTACACTGATCGTCGTCCTGATGCTCCTTGCATCACTGTCTTGGATTGGAAACCCGGGTATAGTTACCCCATAGTTCGGGGCGTCGCCATTCTCGGTGATAGAGGATGGAAAGAAACCTTTAGATGAGGAGGGTCTATCGTATTCGGGATTGAACGAAGGTGTTTCTGATGTTACTGGTGTCAGGGAAACCAGCGGAGGAGCTGGAAGTGAGGAAGAGAGCTTGTGAAATGAAGTCGGACGTTCAGGTCCTGAGCGAGATGAGATGTGGGAGTTCTGGGTGTGGAGGGAAGGCCGCCGCTGCGGTTCGGAGGTGCCGCCCTCTTTGCTGCCGCCAGCGGGGGGCTGATTCGATGGAGCGGGGGTGGATGAGGTGGCCAAGGTCGGGACGAAGGTGTTCTTGACACGAGAGAACAGGGAGGTAACAAGGGCATAAGAGGATTGGTCATTCTCGTCTTCTTCGGAGAAGGGGTTGAACGAGGTCAGGCTTGGTGCATCGTCGAGTCTGTGGAGACTCGTCCTCGACGTTGAGGCGGTCTGAAAATGAGGGACCCCGGGGGAGATTAAGGGAGATTCCATGGCTGGAAGTCGGCGTCAACAGTCGTCAGTTAAACCGTTCATGTTGTGGGGTATTAGCACAGGTGGTGGGCTCGGTGACCCGTTTCGGCAACGTGCCGAGTGCTGCTCGGTTGATAAGATTGAGATGGATCCCAGTGCTGCTTGCTCTGGCTCCGCCCACCCTTTGATTCCACGGTTACGCGACGGGGATTCTGAGCATTGCAAGCATGTACAAAGTCCACAACCCACAGCACGGAACTAATTTGATCCTGGCTGCCAGCCGAAAGCAAAACGCGTCGCGATCGCCAGGGGCACGTGGGACGCTCCTCACCCCAAGCCCCTCACCGATAATATCTAACCGTACCCACAAAACACCAGCTGACACTCCATCACCATGGATGACGATGATGCTGATTATATGCAAGGCAGCGACGATGAGGTCTGCACTTAGAGGTCCCTCCAGTTGCCGTTGATTGACATTGCTTTTATCAGGATTACGGCTTCGACTACTCTGATGACGGGGGCGGCGATGAGGGGGAGAGTGCAGATGTTGAGAACATGTACTATACTGCTAAGTGTATGCTGATTTTCTCTCGTTGTCCTTGTATCCTCATTTCGACGGACAGCGAAGAAGGAAGATGATCCAGAACAGGCCCTGAAGGAGTTCAAAGCAATCGTAGCCAAGGAAGAGGAGAAAGGGGACTGGTATGCCTTATTTCTTTGCTACCACTCTCAGGTGACTGACTGTATTGTACAGGGGGTTCAAGGCGCTCAAACAGTCGACGAAACTGCTGTTCCTGGTCCTTAAACGACCAAACGAGGCTCTTGAGACGTATCGTCAGCTGCTGACGTACACTAAGTCGGCAGTGACTCGCAATTACTCTGAGAAGTCGATCAACAGTATCTTGGACTACGTTGGAGGTGGAAAGGGCGGTCCTGTAGAGGTTGATATTCTCGAGAAGTTCTATCAGGCGACGAAAGATGCCCTGGTGGAGGCCAAAAACGAGGTGTGTATAGTATAACCCCGGTTAATCAACTCACATCTAACCGCTCACGGAATAGCGGTTGAGTGCAAAAACGAACTTGAAGTTGGCAAAACTGTGGCTCGACAGGAAAGAGTATACCAGGCTGACGAAGGTTCGTTCACCTCATCTAAAAGCGCACTCTGGCTGACAAAACTGAAAGCTTCTGCGAGACCTGACCAACGCCACCGCTGCCAACGAGAGTGACGACCAATCACAAAAAGGTACTCAACTCCTCGAGATTTACGCTTTGGAGATCCAGATGTACAACGAGACTAGGAACTTCAAAAAACTCAAGGTTAGTAATATACTGTGGCGTTGATTACTCCAGTTGATCACACCCGATAGGAAATCTACAACGCCGCCAATTCTGTCCGGTCAGCGATACCTCACCCGAGGATCATGGGTGTAATCAAGGAATGCGGAGGGAAGATGTGGATGGGCGAACGTAAGTGGTCAACTCTCTTCCCTTCCGTCGCCGATTCACGCCCGTTTATTGGCAGGGCAATGGAATAAAGCCAGTGAAGACTTCTTCGAGTCGTTCCGTAACTACGACGAAGCCGGATCACAGCAAAGGATACAGGTCCTCAAGTATCTTGTGCTCGCCAACATGTTGACTGGAAGTGAGGTCAATCCATTTGACAGTCAGGAGACCAAACCGTAAGTGTCCCCTCGATGATCCCACCCTTCAATTGCACTTAACGCCTCACTCGCAGTTATAAGAATGACTCTCAGATCAAGGCAATGACTGACCTTGTAGACGCTTATCAGCGGAGAGAAGTCCACACTGCTGAGAAAATCCTGCGAGGTGAATTTCTAATCGTGACTGGGATGATATGGCGCTAACATATATTGGCAGAAAACCGATCCACAATCATGGACGATGCGTTTATCAGGTTGTATATCGGGGAACTGCTACGCAGTTTGCGGACGCAGTATCTCATCGACTTGATTAAGCCATACACAAGGCTCGAGTTATCATTCCTGGCACAGCAACTTAACGTGGACAAGGATGAAGTGGAAGAGTTGCTTATTGGTCTCATCCTGGACGGAAAAGTAGAAGGGCGGATAAATCAAGTCACAATGCGACTGGAGCTTGATAAACAGTCCGTCCTCTGTGTAACATCATTTTCTCCTGACCAACCCGTTTGCGTAGGCAAAGCCTGGAAAAGAGACGGTATGCAGCACTGGAGCGTTGGACAGCAGCCCTCGAGACTGTCCATGGTGCAGTTGTTGCGAAAAATCCTTCCGGTGCGAAGGGTGATCCTGGACTTGAGATGAGCATGGTGGATCCGTACAGAGGTGCTTGGCCATAGGACGGAGAGTAAGTTGTAGGCAGTTGTATCATACGGCTTGGAATGAATCGAAGTCTGTATATTTAATACACATCATCGGTGAACCTCGAACCCTAGTGTGCGAACTGGAGAAGAGGATTTATGCTAGTGACATGAGCAATGGATAGACACGATGAATTGATACAGTGGACTCACAGACTATGGGTGGGACAATTGGTTTCCAATCGTAGTTCCAACCAGTTTGGGAGGGTGTATCTGGAGGTGGGCGCAACTCTCGAGGGAACAACCCTCGGATCCTTGCCTCTACAGCCCTCCTCTCTGGACCCCGCAAGGATTTGGCCAATTCGACTTCTTGCACGCTCCTCGCCCTAGGATCCTCCGACCGATTCGCCTCCGTAAATGAACGGGGGTCCACAACCTCGAGCTCCTCCATCGCCTTACGCATACACTCGAATTTTCTCTCCAGCTCTGCGTTCCTCTTCCACCGGGTATGTCGCTTGTGAAGGAGCCAGGCGCGTTCTATAGTTTCGTGGGCTTGGATGGAGGGAATCGCGCGTTGTAGAACGCGACTAACGTCTGGCCGCCAAGTGCCAACAGGGCTAGACCGGTTCCGGATGTTCGCCGGGTAGAGGACACGACGGAGGTTCTCTTTTCTGGGGTCGGCGACGACTTCCTTGCGGCCGGCGTAACGGACCGACGTCGCAGAGACGCGGAGTGGGAGGTGCTCACACCGCTTGGAAAGGAGGGAGAAAGACATGAGGGTGTGTTGATGCAAAGGGCTCCCACCCGGCACACGTCCGAGCCTAGCATGCCCGGGTTGATGTTGCCATTTCGAGCGATTTTTCCCACCACCGGACCCTCTCAGGCCGCAACAACGAGCGAGCCACAGGATATCCGACCCTTGGCTCTCTCTGTCGCACAAGATCAGCAAAATTCGCTGGCTTAGTGCTCGATCCATCACCCACAACGGTTCTTGCCAACTTCAACGGCCCATTAGTCAGCTGGCGCCCCGCACCCTCGTTCCGAACACCGTTTCCTATCACCTACCATGCAGCGGGAGCAGGCTCGAAGAGGCTTCACAATATACGTTATTTTCGCCCTGTCGGTGCTCTTCTGTGTACTGACACCGCTTTTGTCTCTACTAGCCACCAAAAAGTAGTCTTGGAGCTCGATTTCGCGGGAGCATTATGGGTGGGTACCCCGCTTTGCTGGCGCGCCGTCCACGACCCTTATACAACCCAAACCGCGCCCAGGGATACACAGAGTTGCGAATAAACCCGACAACAAATGATCTAAGGACCGTTCATCTTCATTCGAGGCAATGTGGTACGCGTCTCCGCTCCTGTTCCGCCACCGGAATACTCTGGCCGCTTACCGCTTCGCAGTCATCCAGTCGGTTACAGTCGCGTCGTACCCAGCAGAATTTGTCCATTACGACGCAGTCGCGAACCTCAACGTCTCCAACCCGTCCGATTGTCACCGGTTCTCCGAGCTGAAGCGCAGGCTGTATTCGGCACTCGCTGAAGGAGATGAAGGAGAGCTTTCAATCGCAATACCGAAGGAAGTGCCCATTCGATTGATGCCTAAGGAGAATCGCGGCCAGGCCTACGGAGAGAGTATGTCCGCTTGTTCCTGACCACCCATCGCTTCTGATCAGCCCCACAGCTTCGACCCCTGAACCACAAACCCCAGGACCTTCGGCACAAGGAACCCAAAGCTCGGGGCCAGAGTACGAGGAGATCTTGATCAAAATTGTGTACAGCCTGCGGAACCCAGTCGATGGTGTACAGTTCGTGGTACCTACTGACTCATACCCATACGTGCGTTTATCGGGGCACTCCAAGATATTCATTCTTTGACTCACTGTCCCAAACGCTAGCGGATTCCTCACGTGTACACCACACCTTCCCCGGACGCCGCACGATGTTGGATTCCCTGTGTAGACAGCACCTACGCGAAGTGCGCCTGGGAGTTTGAATTCATTGTCCCAAGCTATCTCGAAGAACGGGAGGAACTTCCAGGCTTACTTGACGATGACTTTGAATATCCGGACGATCGAAATAGAACTGTTGTTGTTTGCAGTGGGGATTTGGTTGAGCAGGTGCGTGCGGTTGCGATGTGAATGACGTTTTCTCACCCAGAGATAGGTTGCACACCCAAACAACTCCAGCAAAACCATCTTCTTATTCAGTCTCCTCGTCCCCACATCTGTTCAACATATCGCATTCTCAGCCGGTCCATTTCACGTCTTACCCCTCCCACCCGATGCCGCCGAAGAAATTTCCAGCGCAAGACCACCGCCCCTCATGCACGCCTTTTGTCTGCCAGGTCAGGAAAGTCAACTTGCTACGACTGTTGCGTTCCTGCGCGGTGCCATGAATTTCTACCAGACACACTTCAACTCTTATCCGTTCGGTTCATACAAGCTGGTATTCGTCGAGGAGCTACCTGCGCAGAGATTTGATAGCGCAACTCTGGCGCTGGTGTCGATAGACCTCCTGCATGGTCCAGACGCGATCGATCAGGTCTACGAGGCTCGTCTGTGTCTTAGCCACGCGCTAGCCTGCCAGTGGATGGGGATAAACATGCAGCAGAAGAACTGGTCGGACCTCTGGCTCGTGAATGGATTGGGACTGTATATGACTGGGTTATTCCTGTGCAAGTTGTTTGGTAACAACGAGTACAGGTTCAGGCTGAAGAAGGATATGGAACGCGTGGCGGAGCTGGACCGTGGTGCCATGCCCCCTGTCTGCCGGCCGAACAACCCTGAACCTCCGGACGCTGCCGTTATACCCTTCATTAATCTAAAAGCGCCGCTCGTCTTACATATCCTGGACCGCAAGTTGGGAAAGTCCGGCACTTCTGTTGGTCTCCCACGTGTCCTCAATAAGATATTCCTTGAGGGCGTTGTTGGTGACACCAACCTCTATATCTCCACCCACTCATTTCTCCGGATATGTCGCAAGGTTAGTGGAGTCGACTTGAGGACATTTGCGGACCAATGGATATACGGGAGTGGTTGTCCAACTTTCGGCTTCTCTGCGGTGTTTAACCGGAAGAAGATGGCTGTCGAAATTTCGATGCAACAGGAATGCCCTGCTTACATTTTCCACGAAAAGAACGATCGGAGCAAAATTATCCATAAACCCGTTCCCTTCTTTGAGGTGAGGCGATTGCCTGGTTTTCCCTCGTAACACTCCTATTGACTACGATTTTCTGACAGGGCCAAATGACCATTCGGATTCATGAGGCAGACGGCACGCCGTATGAGCACGTTCTTGATATCAGGTCCCCGTATAAGCGATATGAAGTCCCGTTCAACACCAAATACAAGCGTGTGCGCCGGAACACTAAACGCTATCTCGCGCGTCAGGCTGCAGCACAGGCTGCGGCTGAGGGAGACGCCGAAGCCGCCGAAGCCATGGGAATGATTGACATGGGGTTTGGTTTGGAGATCTGGGAAAATGAGAAGGAGCGGGAGAACTGGAGGGTTGCGGATTGGACGGAAGAGGAGGAACAAAGCATGTCCGGAGCAACCTACGAGTGGATCCGTATGGACGCCGACTTCGAGTGGATCGCCACCATTGGGTTCGAACAGCCGGACTTTATGTGGGTTTCGCAACTCCAGAGGGATCGTGATGTTGTGGCCCAGCTTGAGGTTTGATCACTAACCTATGAGTTTTCCCCCATGCTAACTCAGGCCTAGGCCGTGCGGGCACTGGCCCGTCGTCCAACTGCGATTGTCTCCAGCACCCTGACAAAAACTGTGCTTGTTGCCAACTATTTCTTCCGAATACGCTGCGAAGCCGCTTTAGCATTGGTGCATGTAAGTTACACATGAATACCTCGTCTTCAACATTAACGCGCCCGTAGTGTGCAGTTCAGAAGCTCGAATTTTTGGGTCTCTTCCACCTTTTCAAGCTCTTCTTGCGTTACTGCTACGAGCCCGAAACACAGGGCCAGGACCTGTTCAATCATATATACGTCCCGAGGGCAAACGACTTCACTGATGTAGCGGAGTATTTCGTTCGCAAGAGTTTGCTCAAGGCCATTTCTCGCGTTCGCTTTGGTGATGGCAAGACTCCCGTGATTGTCCGCCGTTTCCTGATCGACCAGTTACGGTACAATGACAACACATCCAATCCTGTAAGGGCTTTGCATTCTTGATCGCCCGACCCCTATTGATTCACCCCCATCCAGTACTCCGACGCCTTTTATATCTGTACCAATATCACCGCCTTGGCTGCCGCGGTACTATGCACAACAGCCCCCGAACGTGGCGAACTTACACAATCGGAGACAATTGTGGAACAAACTACCGAAGACATTGAGTTGATGAACAAGGCTATCGCCGAAGTAGACCGATACCGTAACATGGATCGGTTGATTCCCTCCTACCACAACGTCGTCACGGTCGCTGCCCTTGAGGTAGGGACATTCCGTACGGAAGACCGAAATCCGCTGACTTTGCATAATTCAAGTTTAACCTCATGCTCAGCACTGCCGGAATGATACCGATCGACTCACGGATTTTCTTCCCGCTAACCAGGTGCGTTTTGCACGAATGAGTCTTGTCATCTTCCTGATGGGGTCCTGCAGAGATGGGAACTCCACTCAAGTCAGGATGCTGGCTTTCGACGCTCTCCTCATGACAAAGTGGTACACCCCAAAGATCATGAAATATATGTTCTCTGTTATTGCCAGCGACCCCTCTCGTGTCATTCGGAGACACGTCGCCATCAACGCGTGTCATAGCCTTGCTCTTCTGGTATACATGGGTGAAATGAAGGGATCATCCAAGGACGCTGAAGCCTTGTTGATCGAAGAGGACGGTTCAGTGCAGGAGAGGTCGAAGGAGAACAAGAAGAGTGACGTAGAATTGATGCTGAAGGCACTGAGGAAGGACAAGGAAGTGGGGAAGAACGACATCCTCCGAGAGTTCCTTATGCCCCTGCTTTTGTGAGTGCTCTCCCCTGTATGAACCCTCTGGATTCTGACCCTCGACACCAGGTCCTCTGATGCCGATCAACAAGCCCGTTGGGCCGTCTTGAAGTTGGCTGATTTGGTTCTCCGAGGCGGCGAGGAGGCCCCTCCAAAGATCACAATCCAGCTGCCACCAACACCAGTGATCGAAGCTCCCCCGTCTCCTGTGGTCAGGATCCACCCTGCTGCTCAAAGAATCTTGAAGACCGGCCCTACACCAAGTCCCGCCCCGGGCACTTCGTCCACTCCAAAGATCAAGTTGGTCCCATCCGTCCTACACCGAGAATCCGCGCCCAAGACACCCGTTGTCCCGCAGCGGAAAGGTAGCTTTGTCATACCTCCCCCCAAGCGCCAGAAGCAAGAGAAGGATAAGGATAAGAAGAAGCCCGTGCCGAGGCCCCAATCCTCTGGGATGTCTGTGTATGACCTAGGTGCTTGCAGGAATGCTCTGAAGAAACTGCAAGCGCATAAGCGTGCCAGACTCTTCCTCCAGCCTGTGGATCCTGTCCGTGATAGGGCCCCAGAGTGAGCACAGGTCACCGATCTATGGGCTAACGTTGACTAATACCCACCCAGTTACTTTAAGGTCATAAAGAATCCTATGGACTTGAGTACGATGAGTGCGAAGCTCAACAACGGCGTCTACAAAGACCGGGTCGTCTTCGAGGCTGATTTCCGGCTCATGATCAACAACTCGAAGACTTACAACCCCCCGGGAACCTATGTTCACGGGGAAGCTGTTGGATTGGAACAATTTTTCGATAAACGTCAGCTTCGAGTACATTTGGCCCTCGCTTTCTCGATCGCTAACGCTTTGGTTAGAATGGGCTCGTATCACCAAGACCGTCGAGTCGCACAAGAGTGCTCACCCTTCCATGCCTCCCCCCCCTCCTCCTGTAACTCCCGTACTCAAGACAACCAAGGATAGGGAACCCGCCTCCAAGACACAAGCGAGATCGATTCCTGGTAACAAGTCGACCCCGACCGCGGGTGCGCGTCCGACGATCAAACTGAAGATTGGGGGTGGAACGCATGACAATAACCCGGTCAACGGTATGGGTGTCAAAACCCCGGCCAAGCCGAAGAAACCTCCTGTGGAGTCCACTCCCTCTAAGCCACCACCACCACCACCACCAAAGCCGGCCGCGAAGGAGGAGCCCAAGGTTTCCGTCAAGCTGAAGGCGAATGGTGTCTCTCATAGCGACAACAACAAAGGGGAGAAACGGAAGAAAACCTCGGACGCGATCTTCTCTGATGATGACATATTGGCAAGTGCGGCACCTCTGAGGAAACGTCCATCCCCGTTACTCGGTTTGGCTACCGGTGGCCCGTCAACCACTTCGCCGGCACCTTCCCAACCCCAGCGCAATGGTTCTAGTGTGACGCTCAAATTGAAGGCTCCTAAACCTGTCATCTCCCCACCAACAGTACCACGCCCCGGGTCGTCGCCGCCTTCAGAACCAATCCACAATGGGAAAGGGAAGGAACCAGAGGGGCGAGGGGCATCCGTTGGCCCGAAACCCAAGGTCCCTGTGTCGGCGCTCGTCAACGTAAAACGTTGTAAGGATGTAATGAAGATGCTGCAAAAGATTCCAGATTCTGCGATCTTTGCTCGGCCCGTTGACCCTATAGCGGATGGCTGCCCCACGTACGATGACCGCTATTGCATCGCCTCTGCGATGACGGAACTGACTCTTGGCTCCCCCAGGTATTACGACGAGATCAAGAACCCAATGGACTTTGGTACGATCAATCAGCGTCTCAACCAGGGCAAGTATGAGACAATGGAGGATTTCAAGGAAGATGTGATGCTCGTCTTCCGTAACTGCAGAAAGTTCAACCCTGCGGGCACTTTCCCTTATATCTGCGCGGACAATGTCGAGGCGGCATTCACCAAGGAGTGGGCAAGAGCGATGGAGAGGAGATTGGAATGGGGAGAGAAGAGGAGCTTGCAAGGTATCCTTAGTCAGCTGACAAAGGAAGATATGTAGGTTACCATCTCCTCCATATCCATCCCACCATTAACCAATTGTTCTTCCAGTTCATTTGTCTTCCGAGTGCCAGTCGACCCCGTGCTGTTACAGATCCCGACTTACTTCGACGTCATCCCGAAGAAAGATGCACGGGACCTGAGCACGATCAAACAGAAACTGGACACCGACAAGTATGATTCCACGGACGCTCTGAGGGCCGATATCGACTTGATGGTCCGCAATGCCATCTCGTTCAATGGTGTCGATTCCGAAGTCGGCCAAATTGCCGTGGCGGTGAAGAAGAGGTTTTACGAGTTGTTGAGCATCTCCAAGTCGAAGAAGAGGAAGGAGGCGGAGACCAACGGACAGCCCGCGAAGAAGCTGAAACTGAAATGATGGAGCTTTGTTTGTATTGACACGGGGGAGATGGGGGAGAAGAGGGGGGTTTCGCGCTCACAATGCTTTCGCTTGCTTCGCTTTGCAGATACGTTTTAATATTTTGCACATTAGTTAGTAATAACGAACCCCGCGAGGGGACTTTTACAATGTCAAATCAGACGAAACCGTCCAAGAAGTAATTATACTGTTACAGACGACCAATGTTGATTGTCCAAGGGGATTACGCATTCTGCTGAAGGAGCCTATCCCTCTCTACCCTATGAATATCTATCGCGGTCTTGGAATCAACAATTTCTTTGATGCGCAGGATCGTTCTCGATCCATTTCCGTCCATCCCGAGGGTGAAGATATAACAGGATTCCTTGGAATACCTTTCCCCGGTCAGCGACTCGGTGAGTGGGGTCACCTGACCCGGCGGAGTTAGGGAATGAAGAGGAGGGGGGAAAATCGGTGACCCACATGAGCGACGACCTTCCCCGGTGATTCAACTATCTCTATAATTTCGAACTGAGAATACGGGTTAGCGCGGCACGTACATGGATGCGATCATATCGAAATGACGGCACCTTCACCTCTCGGTCCGGATTGGTATCCAGAAACGCCTTATATTCGGCTTTTGTGCGTGGTGCGTGGGCCAAAGATGCTGGCCACAGCTCGTAGACGAGAGCGTCCGATAAGAGAGAGAATGCGGCGTTGAGGTTTCTGGCACTGATGTGGTCGAAGAATTTGAGTACGAACTGGACCTGTGGGGTACTGAGGCCTTGGTCAGACGTGCCCGGCATGATCTGGTGATCTCTTCGACTCTGGGAGGTTGGGGTACTGACTTCGGTGGGAGGGTTTGGTTTTATACGCGGGAGAACCGGGGCGTTTACGCAACGCACCGGGCCTGTACAGTCACGGCCTGTTGGTCGACAGGCTTGAGAAAGGGGGCGTGCCGAGTAAAGGAGAGTGGATGTTTACAGGTTCGTTTCTTCTTTCCCATTCAACAACACGTCGGCGGAGGTACGAAGACACCAGCAATTAGCCGTGTTGAACGTTTTCGCTATACCGCCTTCGGCAAGGTTCAAGGTGGGGGCCGAGCGTGTGTGCAGCACGAGTTAGAACTCCGGGTGGACTGTTGTCGAGAGACCACGCCCGGCCCTTCGCTATTGTCGGCCCATCGGTACCTGGTTTACGTTCCAAACGGCTCTCTTTAGAACGTTCCGCCCGCAGCAAGAATGGAGGTGGCATCGTGGTGATGCCACGTCAGCATCTTCACCTTTCTCCGCCGGTAAGATTGCAACATGTCGCCTCGATCGATCAGCGCGAGCGATACTTCATGCAGCACAAAGGGCCATGGGAAGGCAACAACCAGAGAAATCCGGGGGCCTTACCTAATTACTAATTAAACCAAGGAGCCTCTCAAGTGCGAGCCGAGGTGCACACGCAAGTCCAGGATGCATAGTTTGTCCGGCAAGTATTACGCCGATGTTACATACACTTTATGCCATCAACGCGATGTGTTTAAGTTCGCTGGACACCACGGTTAGCGTCAGTGTGGCGAAGAGCCGGGATCCTCTGGGGGGACGTACTTCTGTATCTGCTGCCCCACCTTCAACGTCTCGTAGATCAGCTCTTCCTCCACGTCGGTCCTGCTCAAGTTGATGGCATCCGCCCTCCTTGCATGTGCCTTGGCCGCCAATTCTGGAATAGGTGCAAGGTCGTAGTCCGCAGAAAGATGCCAGAAGAATGTAGAAGAGATTCGGATCAGTGGGCGATTCGGAAACTGCGCCTTCCTCGCTTCGATGGTCTGGCAATTCATTAGGTCATGGACACTGCCGGTAATAGTGCAACAGGGTGACGCTACCTTCAAAGTGGCGCCATTGACGACAACTTCGTGGAATCCAGCCTTGACGAGACCACCAGTGATATGTTCTAGCTGTTTGCCGGCTTGCACCAGGAGATGGTCTCCGGTAGTAGGGAGCCTAACGGGGATGCGTTTCCCAGTGTTCCTTGCCCAGATGTTGAGTCCTGGATACCTCGACCGTCCATGGATTGTCAAGAAGTTGAGGTCCGTGTGAAAGCCCGCCAGGATGGTGTCCTTCTTGCCATATTTGACGAGGTCGGATGCGGTTGGTGCGAGAAGGTGGGAGCTTTCCGTCCATCAGTGGATAGACGATGGCGTAAATACAGAAAAGGACGCTCACCCGTATTTTCCTGCCTCAGAAAAGGTCCTGGTGGGGATACCGAGGCCGGTTGCAATCATGTCCGCGACATCTTCAACCCTTGAATGTTATCAGACGACCATTTGCCGTAGAACAGCCGATTAAGAGGGACTTACGCATTCTTCATTGACTGGCCCCACTGTTGCATGATGGGGGTCCACCGGTCCTTGATATGGGGGGCGTTTGGGACCACGTTCTGCGCCTTTGCATTGGGAAAAGCGGTTTCGTACGGCGGCTGCTCGGCCATCCGCCAGAAAAACCGACATTTCGGGTCCGGGGAATGACCGCTGATGTCTAGCGGCCTCTCCTCAGGGTCCAGGCGGGCAATAACTTTGAGGCAAGGCTCGTCGACGGCACATTTCGGCTTCTCGGTATTCTCCAGGGTAACGCCGACCTGGTAACTCAGTTCTGGATGCTCATCGGCCTTGAGATCCTCTAGCGGTTGAGCAAAGTAGTCCTCGATGAGGTCAATGAAGGTGCTGTTGTCGTCCTCCTTCACCCGGGAGTCGTGTACGATGAGGGCACCGTACGTGACGATCGCAGTGGCCGCCTGATCGAGCGGGGGTTAGCTATTGCGGGATGCGCTGCACTCAAGGCTGACCTTGTCGCACTCAACGAGAGCACCGGGACCACCGGCACGGAAAACATCGATGTCGATTATTGGGAGCGTTGCAGTCGAGTCGGCCATGCTTTCGGTTGGATTCAAGAACGGTCCGAATCGGGAAAGAGGGTGGCGGACAGCCTATAGTGTTTTTGACTCACGACCAGCACACCCTCCTAGACTACTACCGCCACCATCCGCCCACGATGATCAAGGCATGTGTCTCCCACCCGCCATCCGTCCCAGCCCTAACCCTGCCATAGATATGGAGCATGAAGAAGACCGAGGAGGCAGCCGCCAAGAAGAAGCCAAAGACCAGTGCGGCCCAGATTCGTGTCCAGAAGGGTGGGTCTTATCCGTCTATCCTCCCCCCGCCCTGGCAGAAACTCAGGCGCATAAACTTTCCAAGACTTGACGGAACTCGACCTCCCATCGACCATGCAGACCAATTTCCCAGATCCCGCTGATCTCCTCAACTTCACACTTACCATTACCCCAGACGAAGGTGTGATATGCGGCCCCCCACCGCATTTCCAGATGCTCAGCGGAAGCTAGCAATCGATAGATCCTCACGTTGCTGACCAACCCTCGCGTGACTCTCCCAGGGATGTACAAGGGTGGCGCTTTCGTCTTCTCCTTCGTCATCAACACCAACTATCCTCATGAACCGCCCAAGGTCAAGTGCACGCAAAAGGTGTGTATCCACAGGCTTATCTAAGGGCGCCGTTTCATATCCGATCTCAGATCTATCATCCAAACGTGGACCTGGAAGGAAACGTGTGCTTGAACATTCTGCGGGAGGACTGGAAGCCTGTGTTGAACCTCAACTCCGTCATGGTCGGCCTTCAATACCTGTTCTTAGAGCCGAATGCAGACGACCCACTGAACAAAGGTGCGGCTTTCGTATTTGGGGTCATTACTCTTTCTGACACGACCCTCCTATCATCTGCAGAAGCTGCCGAAGACCTCCGACGTGGTCGCGAGAAATTTGTATACAACGTGAAGAGCTCATTGCGAGGAGCCAATGTCAACGGAACTATCTACGACAACGTATTGGCCAATTAATCCCCGATCCTTCGGTCCCGCCCACCTTGCTCCTTTTCAGTATCTAGCATTGCATTACATGGATGGTATAGACTACACGTCGTACTGTAATAATCACCTTTCCACCGCCGACTCCTACCTTGTACGAAATGAACGTTGTTCGCGTCCTCCCAACGCGGAGGTCGCGTTCCGCGCCAAGCAGGCGCCCACAACTTCACTTTTTCCCCCGATCACTGCCCGGTTCCGTCTCCCTCAAAAGGAACGGCAAAATGTCACAGCCTGGTCAGAGACAAACCAAGAAACGGAAGAAAGCACTCGCTTTCAGGACACGACAGAAGACGAGCAAGAAGAACAAGGGCCTCAGCGACAACGAAGATGCCTTGGATTTCCCCATTGACGAGAATCAAGATGTGGCTGGGCTTGCGGATCTACCGCCGGAGGATGAAGAGGTCCCTGCAGGCGGTGGGCCGGACGGTCGAAAAGGCAAGGCGAAGGGTGGTGGCCAGCGTCAACCTCAACTTGGTGGCTCGAAGAAGCGGAAGAGGGAAGGTGAAGAGGTTGTTGAGGAGAAGCCGCGAAAGAGGTCGAAGGCTCAGCCAGCGATCCTGGAATCGGGTGTCGAGGGTGGCGACGGTCAGGAGACGGTAGAGGTGGGGAGGAAGGTGCAGCCGCAACGGTTTATTCTATTTATCGGTGCGTTCGGGTTTCGTTTTGCAACTGAACCAAGGCTCATCCACAACGACCG
>Ga0307517_10002684_pt1 | contig 28407 bp, 14 predicted proteins | sample 23_EM_MG_FD_194515 | JGI IMG/M metagenome (GOLD analysis project Ga0307517, IMG submission 194515) | Populus trichocarpa ectomycorrhiza microbial communities from riparian zone in the Pacific Northwest, United States - 23_EM | ecosystem: Host-associated > Plants > Roots > Unclassified | place... | reverse complement strand
TGCACATTCACGGTCTTAACCTCATCCTTTGAATATTTATAGGATCCTTTGAAGCTTTGTGTAAAACTGTGTGTCAGTGAGCTGGTCCTGAATAAATGTTTGTGAATCCTAGCTTACCGGTTAGGATGGGTGTGAAATTATTGAAATTAGAGTCATCATCGGAGTCATAAACTTTGAATTCAACTGTGTTGAGCAGGAAGGACGTCTAGCTGTTTAGATCCTTGAATTAGGAGGAGGTTCTGAAATACCTATCAGAGTTATTTATACAAATTATGGTTTTTGTTTGAAAGGGTTAATATGATTAGTGTGACAAATTATGGGCTTTGTAAGGATGTCTCCTTAAGTATCATGTACATTACTTTTACTAAATATACTAAAAGAACTAAGTTTGGTGGTTACCGTAACTTTTTTTTCTCTTCAGTTTGTGTTTTTTAACTGAATCCCCTTTTCTTTTAGTATAAGCTCATGAGATGGTTTGAAATTGTGAAAGAAAGACAAAATTAAAAGATTGATTACCAAAATATAAAATTCCTTCTTCATCCATTTCAATTCTTTTTGTTTTTGGAATTTTCATTGTAGTTTTCAAGTTTATTTTCCTGAGTTTAGGAAAGGTGAGGGAAACTTGTCATAAAATGACGAAGGAGAGAGAAAATGATCGATTGATTATATTTCAATAACAAAAAAGCTAGATTTTGGTGTAAATATGTTCTATTAGATAAGAAAAATTTCTTGGAGGTGTTTTTAGTCTATTATCTTGCTTGAAAAGTGAGGTCGGGGTTGAGAGATATTTTTTTTAATTTGATTTTATATTTTTTAATAATTTTAATAGTGTTTTGAGTTGAGAGATTGATTTATTGATATTATAACAATGCTTATTAGGTTTTTTTATGCAAAAATAAGTTAAAAAATAAATTTTATCATTAGAAAAATCCCAAGTCAATTTTTTAACCATTGGACAACATTTTCTGTTTTTATTTTATTTTTTTAAAAATGGGTGTACAGTATACACAAAAAAACCAAAAAAATAAATGGGTAACTTATTGCTCATTCGCATCTTTTACACAAAAAAAAAAAGAAAAAAAAAAAGCTAGGTACATGAATATAGTCTTGTAGCCCAATGGCCATTTTTTTAAATGAATCAGGTGCGTTGGGTCATTTAAGTCCATGGTTTATTATGTTATTTTTTTTTTCAATTAAAATAAATAACTTCAAAACATACTAAAAATAATATATTATAGTATTTTGAAAAGATTGTTGAGCTTTTTGTGCAATCCTTTGTGATTTCTTTGGTTTTTCATGAAATTTTGTTTTTTAGATTTTTTACACATTTTTTTTAAATTATTATATGATTAAATAAAAAAAAGTTTTAGTATATTATTCTTATATTTTTTAATATATTCACGGAATAACAATGAAACAATCAAATTTTTTTATTAAATTTTATTTTTATGATTCTATTAATTTTTTGCTTCAATAAATAAACATTTTGATAAATAAATTGTCAAAAAGAAAAAAGATAGCATTAAGTTGCCTTTTTTTTTTGTTTTTCGGTTATTTTAGAGTTTATTGGATATTAATTCTAATCACCTTGGTTTCTATTAAATTAAGTACATTGTTATAAAAAAGTTATATTTTTTTATTGGGAAAAATAAATTATACTAACAAATTACTTTTCTATAAAATTTAAATTATTAATTTTCTTATAAAAAAATCATTGACATAAATGTAATAAAAAATAATAATAATTGGATATCATGACTTTTAGCTTTTTAATTTAATATTTGATTTGGGTCATTCCTTTTGGTCGTTATTTGATTTGTGCATCATATATGTCCTAGTTAAAAAATCTAAATTGAACTATTAGGTTGACTTGAAACACCATCTTGAGATTATTTTTTTTTGGTAACACTAAAAGTTGAAAGTTTGTTTTTATGTTGAAAGATAAACTCGGCTCGATTTGCGACCTGATTTTTAATTTATTGCTTAAAATAATATTGTTTTTATTATTTATTAAAATAAATTTGAAGTCAATAAGGATTGATCCTTCTAATTTGTGATCCATATCATGTAATTAGTCTATCCCGGAATTGGGTTTTATATCTGTGATATATATAATTCACATTATCAATTGGCTTATATTTTTTTGACTGTTATTTGCATAATGGATCAAATTCTTCCTGGAGCTATAAATAAATATTAGATGCTTGCATCTCATTCTAACTAGACCGTTGTCATATTGACCTCAAATATAGCTTCCAAATGCGACCCGCTTTGAAGTGCCTCATGTTATGTGGTTACATGGTGCTGTAATTGACTCAAGCAGAGCATATAGTTTCATTTCTCACTTTATTATAATGAGATGATGGTAAAAATAGTATATACACTTTATGATTATTTTTTCAATTTATTGAAATTTTACCAATTAAAAGCATCTAAACTCACATAAATCCTTCAATTGGTCAAGCACGTGTCAATTTCACAAGCCAATAATATAAACTACGTGGTAAAAATTATTTTTCAACGTGTTTTTTATTTTTAAATATATTAAAATAATATTTTTTTTTTATTTTTAAAATTTATTTTTTATATCAGCATATTAAAATAATTCAAAACTATTAAAAAATTAATTTAAAATAAATAAAAATAAAAAGTTAATGAAAAATTAAATAGCTTCAATGACATACACAAGAGAGATAAACATGGGTACCTTTTATACATTTAATTATATCTAAACTTTGACATGTTAGTTGGGTCACGGGTGGGATGTCTTTGAAAGGAATATTATTATGTCTCAAAAATATTTGTTGAATAACATTCCTTGTATAAATATCAAGTATTTTAGATCAAGATCAGTCTTGTTTCACCGCAGAATCAGATTATTTAAAAAAACAATATTCAAGTGTTAAAATGGAGTAAAAAAATATTAATATTGATTAACCTAAGTTAACATAAAAAATTTATAATCACGATAATTAAAACTGAGTTAATTTGAAATATCTCGTTAAACATGTAACCCAAATCATGAGAGTAGAATAACTCGATAAAAAAATGATAAGCTTTTTTTTTAAAAAAAATATATATTAACTTTCCAAACCTGAAACCTGAGTTATTAGAATTTTTATTATACTAAAGGATTAAAAAAGTGATGATCAAAATTGAAAAATAGATTTTATATTTGATTGAAGTGGAAAATTAAAATTAAAAATAAATTTAGTTAAAAGACAAAAAAATAAAAAGAATAATAATTAAAATTGACATAAAAAACAAAAAAAAATTGGTTTGATTAAAAGGTGAAATTGAAAAGAATAATAACTCTTACAAAAAAGCTAAGAAAAAATTAAAAATCAAAATGATAAGAACCGAATTAAAAAACATAATATTATCAATCTGAATTAAAAGTTGAAATTAAAAACCAATGGAACTTTTACAAAAAAAAATGAGGAAAAAAAATCCAAAGAATAAGGATGGAATTGGAAAATCTAATATTTGATAAATTGTGATTGAAGAATAAAATTAAAAACAAATAACATTTCTATAAAAGGATCAAAACCAAAAATTAGAAATCAAAAAATAAAAACTGAACTTGAAATATTAACAACCAAGAGAGCTTTTTTTTTTTTAGGGGGGGAGAGAGAAAGAGAGAGAGAGAGAGAGAAGAGCAACGTCGACAAACTAGACCATCACTAGAGATATGCGTTGCACCAATTAAAAAAAGAAACGATGATACTTCATAAAACACAACAAAATAGTAATTTTAAATGCTGGCAGACGCTGTGAGCACCACCCAAAAAATTTAGGCGCCTTCCACATTTCCACATGCCTCTAAGTGCATTACAAACTACTATTTTTTTTTAAATCTTTTTATTTAGCTAAATACTAAATTGACAGAACATGATAATAACAAAAAAATCTTTGGAAAAAGATGAAAAAACACATGATTCCAGCTTGAATTTTTTGACTTCCAATAATATTTTAATGATTTTACTATGTTTTATATATATATATATATATATATATATATATATATATATATATATATATAAAAGATGAAATTATCTCTCATCTTACATGATAATATTAAAAAAAAAAAACATTTTAGAAGTAGCCCCTTAATGGTACTATTGAGATTTTTTACTTTTAAGAGTATTTCACTCCTTTAATGTTCTTTTAAAATGGGGAAGAGACATAAGTGACTCTAAACAATTTGAAAATGACTCTGCACCCGTGAAAATACTTTAAAGTCGCTAATAGATAGTTATAAATTTTTTGATTGGAGAAGCAAAGAAATCATTACTATTTCAATGAATCATGTAAAAAGTTTGTAGCTATAGTAATCTTTCCCAACAGTGTTAGCTTCTTTCAATATATTTATTTAACACTAGTTCCTTAATCTAGATGTTATATTTAATTAATTTTATCTTTTGATAGAGATAGAAATCTCTCCTCTATCATATATTATTCTTTCTTGGTCTATTAAGTCAATCTTTTTTTTATATCAAAATAATATCATTTCAAGATTTAAAAAAATAATAATAAAATAACATGTTTTAGTTAAAATAAAAATTTGATTCAAAATAAACTTCTGCTCCAGTAAAACTCTAAATTAGCAAGTTATCCGATCATACCAAGTTTTTATAAGTACTGTAAATACATCTAAGACTAAAATATATCTCTTCAAAGAATATTTCAATTCTCGAAAATCACCAGGAATTCAAATCAACTCAAGGCAGTCACTTATCTTTAATTGATTTGGTAACTGTGTTTTTTTTGCTTTTTTCTATCGTGGGGAGATTGTTGAGTTGGGTCTATTGTGAACTGAGTTGTAATATTGCTTTCAGAGCAGCTTATGTTTTCTTAAATGCACATTCATCTTCCATGTATCTTACTCAATCCGGTTCTCCCTGTTTTCCAGCAGGCTCCATTCTTCCATTGCACTTTAAAAAAAGAGAACTGGCCATATAATAGCTTGTTTTGCTAGGTATATTTTATAAATTTCTCCACTTATTAGCTCGAATTGCAAATTTTTTAAGCATATTGTTCTCGATATATATGCTTCCGACATGAAAAGTGAGTACACATGTTTGACGTCTTAATAAATTGATTTATTTCATACGTTTAGACAGGAAATAGAAAGTGGTTTCACTTCTGGAGATTCTTGTCTTTGTAGCTTCTGACAAGGCTGGGTTGTATGTGTTGTGGCATTAAGTATGAGAAGGAAGTGATCATTTGTAGACGAAGGGGTCGCTTTAAAGATGTTAAAATCATGGTTGATAACAGTTTATAATTTTTGTTTTGCCTTCCAGGATCTCACCTCTACCTGGCTCTATTTTAACTACTGTACCTGTCGCCAAATTTTTGTTACCCTTTTCAACTTGCTGATGGAGTTGAAGATGTTCTGCATTCTCCACGACCTGCTTTCCCTGTTCTTCTCAAGCCATGGAACATCGCTTGTGGAATCTGATCCGATAATCCAATGGGCAGGCTGAGATAAGGAACAAGATGCCACTATTTATAAAGCTTTCCTAATTGCAAGAAGACACCTTCATGCCAATATTGCAAAGTACTATGGTCCTTATCCAGTTATTAAGAAGATTGGAATAGTTGCTTATGAATTAAAATTACCTGCAACAGCAGCAATCCATCTTGTCTTTCATGTTTCTCAGCTGAAGAAGCATGTAGGCAATCAGACTATCCACTCTGATCTTCCTACTCCTACAAATAGATCTCTTCTGCAACCACAACAAATTGTTGATAGAAGAATGGTCAAAAGAGGGACTGCTGCAGCTATTCCGTTCTTGGTTTTATGGAAGAACTTACCCTTGACAGAAACAACCTGGGAATATGCTGATGAATTGTGCTTGAGGTTTCCTGAATTTCACCTTGAGGACAAGGTTATGGTCATGGAGGGGGCATTGTCATAGCTGGAAACAAAAGAAGAAGAAAACAAAACATAGAGGGAAGCGGGATCGATTTAAACTGATTGTAACCCAAACGACTGCGTTTTGTGCAGTCTTTTTAAATAATTGGAAAGAATGGCCAGGTGTGGAGTGTCACGCTGACAATAGGAAGGAAGTAGAGTTTGTCTTTATATTCCCTGATCATTGGAACAGAAAGGCATGAGAAATGAATGACAGACATTTTCCAAGATTCTCTCCCTAATCCTCTCGTTCTTCCTCCTTTCCATCTCCTCTAACAAATTCTGAGAGTGTAACCACTGTTCTCCTTCCCACCTATCTTTCTCTTCCATTGTTATATCCTTAAGGTTCACCTTTTTTTTTTTCTTACTAACTTGCAGCATATTTTCAGTTTCATTTGATTTGCTTTTTTTATTTATTTCCCACACACCCTTACCACTTCATTTCACTTCGTTTTAGGATGGACTGCCATGTTTGCTTTGGCTATCTTAGCTACTGCCCTAATTAGCTTCTTTACCATCGTGTCAAGTTTTCTGATTTTGTTCTTTAATAGAGTAATGGATGGTTAGTTGTATTTTTTTTTTCTGAAAAGCGTGGTTGTGTGCTCTCTTGGTTTCTTTCTTGCATTTGTTTTTTGGTTGTTTTCTCTATGCTGTTCTTGGCTTTGGTTCTTTATTTTTTTTTCTCTTGGCAATCTCTGTTCATTGTTAATTTTTTATTTCGATTGTGAGTATGGCTGTGAAAATTGGTTTTGCTAAGTCTTTGTTGAATGTTTTTGGGCGGTGGCTGTTCAGTTGTTTTGATCTATTTGCTCTGCATCTGTTTTGCCTTTTGGTTATTTTTTGCTCTTGCAATCCCTATTTGGTGTTTTTTCTTTGGGTTTTTTTTTATTGTTTTGATAGGTTAACCAGAAGATTTGGTATCTTATACATTGGTTTTTTTGGTTTTGGGTTTTGTTTGCTAGGTTTGCCGTGTGGGGCCTCTTCTCCTGCGTTTCCAGCTGTGTTGGGTGAGCTTATGTGGTTTTATTTTGCTGGTAAGGCCAACCATTGAGGTCCTTTACTAGATGTTTCAACACTTCCAAGGTTACATGTTTCATAAAGGATGATGTACAAAGTAGTTTAAAGAATTCATTGGTTGCTAAACGTTTAGTATTTGGTTTTTTGAAACTTAGATGTGTGTTGGTGTTTTAGAATCATGGTCATGAATGGACTTATGGTTGGTTACAAAGATGTCAGATTTTATTTAGGCATTCAAGCGTGATTCTGTATCTTGTGAATCCCCTGGTCCTTTTTTTGGTTGGTTGTGAGGAACTTTTGGTCCTGCATTTCAAACTTTGGAGCATGGGCCTATGCTAATCAGTTTATGATCCTTGGTAGGGAAGCATGCGAGCAGTTAAGAATTAGTCTTGGCTGCAAAAAAAATATCAAGCAGCTGGCGCTTTTAGTTCATTTGTTATGACAACTTGCTGCTCTTTTCTCTTTTGATCAAACCTATCGGTTGCTTGATGTTTCTTTTAGCTATGGTTTCCCTTTTCTTTTCTGGGTTTTCTCTTTGATGTTAACAGACTTCATTGTGCTTCTTTCTCACTTACTCGGTGCTCTCTGCAGGTGCTGCTGTTCTTCTGTTCTGCTGTCTATCTCTGATATATTAACAGCTTGATTTATCAAGATCTGTTTTATACTGTTGTCATGGTGTTCATGTCCCATGGACGTGGTTGTCTGGTCTTTCTAGCCCCTTTTCTTTTATTTTTTGCTTTTCTTTGTTGATTTGGTAACTGTGTTTTTCTTCTTTTTTTCCCCTTTACTAGGGTAGGGAGATTGTTGAGTCGGGTCTATTGTGAACTGGGTTGGAATATTGCATTTTGTGCAGCTTATGTTTTCTCAAATGCACATTCATCTTCCATATATCTTACTCAAACCGGTTCTAGTTTGTTTGGACAGGAAATAGAAAGTGGCATATGCTTCCTTCCGGAGATTCTTGTCTTTGTAGTTTTTGACAAGGCTGAGGTGCATACGTTGTGGCATTAAATATGAGAAGAAAGTGACCATTTGTACACGAAGGGGTCGCATCACATGCTGATGCTGAAGATTTTGGTCTACGTTGATGTGTTTACTAATTTCTAGCAAATCTTGACTTGGAGTCAGTCGGAGTCATGTATGTACCACCTCTCTTGGTTCCCTCTCCCTCATTCTCTCTAGTTGTCTACAGTTATATGATTGCTAACTTTTCTTTAGTATAGTGTTGTTTTCTTTTTTTTTGTTCTACTCTTCTTTCCTCTTCCCTTACCTTTGTTTTCTAATTTTTATTGTCGAACATCTATCACTTGCCTTATTGTTTTGTTGTCAACTCTGCTAGGATCACGCCCATTCTCTCCTCAGTCAGCTTCTTGGTCTTCTTTCAAGGATCTGATGGTACATCTCATTTTTTTTCTTTCGCTTATACATGTTCTTAGCTTCTCATAATTGTTACTTTAAGTACCGCTCCCCCACCTTTACTCAATCTGTATCCATCTTTCTTTTAAGTTTGCTTCTACACAGTTGTTATGCTCACAGCCTCCATTTTTACCCCGGAAGCAGTTCCTTTTGTGTTTTTTTTGCTGTCGCAGTTATTTTCTCTTATACATTGTGCACGCACTGTTTTACCCCTTTTTTTTATCCAACATTTCGTTTCATTTTGCTTGCTCAACATCCTATTCATCAGTAGATTTATGACTTTGCAAGGTGCTGTTTATGTTGGTGCTCTGTTAGCGATCTCGGGCCCTATAATCAGGTTTTTTTAAGAGGCCTTTATTCTTCTTTTTTTCATTTTTTTTGTTAGTTTCCTTGAATTTTCCAGCCTGTTGTGCAGCACATATGCTTTTGTTGTGATCTTTGTTTATGTAATCTTGATAAGGCATATGACAAAAATCCTTGTTAAATGATTCTTTCTTTTGAGGTGAAAGATATTGGAAAACCAAAGTTGAAAAATTCAGTCGTGCATGAAGCGAATGAGCCTCTATTAGAAAATCTGAGCATATATACAATTAGACATTGATGAAGAAGAAGCAATAACCTAGAAGTTAAAAATCATGAGATCTTTTTTGAAGGGAACATGGGGCAGAAGAAGAAACTTACTTTGCAGTTGCAAACAGCTCTAGCTTGGAAGGAAAATATTGTTGTCCTATGGTTTGATTTGGTTGTTAAATATGAAGCATCATGCTGGGAGATTGAAATGCAATTTTAGAGTGATTGTGTTCCCCTTTATAAGCCACAACTAACATGCTAGGATCCTCCAGGCTCTTTTCTACATGGGTTCGATCCATGTGACCTTTTGACCACAAGTTGTTAGATATAAGAATAGCTGGTGTATCCTCAGAAACCCTTGAGCTGTTCGATTGAAGAGGGCTGGTTTTACCATTTCTGTTCTACCTGTTGTTTTCAGGAGTAACAAGTCAAGTTTTTGGTACTTCATTTTTATGTTAGCAATTTGTTTTGCTATTGTTCTGCAATTTTCTTGTATCTTCTGATATTCTTAATCTTGGGTGTCATTATGCAGAGCGTTGCATCCACTTTGAGCAGGTCTTTGGCATTCTATCACAGCAGTAGAAGAAGTGTGTTTGTTGACATGAGGATCCACATTCCAGATAAGCTTATTCAACTTACTCTAATAAAATAATAATAATTGGATATTATTATTATTGCATACACACACATAAAAATTCACATTCATATCCCATATTAACCGCTTCAATCTTAGTGAGAAGCTGTCAGACATTTTTACATTCTGACAAACACATTTATCCCAATAAATTAACACTAGTCTGCATAAGCTTCAAATAACCATTCCATGGCGTCTCGTCCTGGAGGTTCCTACAACAGTTAAAATAGCTAACATGATGTTAGTCATTGAAAGATAAACAAAGCTAAAATTCAAAATGGTTGGAGTTAGATAATATATTATCAATATATAATTTGAAAAAATAATTGAAAAAATGTTGGAATAGTAAAAGCTAAAAATGCCATGTGATAGTGTACGGAATCAAATTTAGGTTATAATAGAAAAAATCCTCTGCATGCAAAGTAAATAAAAAAAAATATTTAAATCTCAACTTACCTGTACACGTGTACGCTCTATTATGATTGTTGGGATATGAGAAATCTTGGGCCACTCAGAGCCGTTCTCCTTTCTACAATTTTCTGAGAGATGTGGACATCCCCACCAAATCTGAAATTTCTTTAATTTGGAGAGGCGTTGAATGGCTGCTGAGCTTGGCAGATACTTGAGATTCTTGCAATTCGCAATCTCAAGACGTCGAAGAGAAGAAAGGTTGGCCAACCATTCTGGCAAAGCTTCCTCAAATTCCTCTCCCTTGAAATCCCTTATAGATAATTTCTCAAGGGCAGTGAGGTGTTGAAGTTGATGGGGTACACTCTTCAGTTTATCCCATCCCCATATCTTTAGTTTTTGAAGGGACCCGCTCAAGTTGAGGTGTTGGATTGAGTTTAAAAATCCTGCAGGAAAAGCCTCCATCTCCTCTGAGAAACAACCCCCGATGCTCAATTCCTTCAGCTGGGTGAGGCTGCCTAACCAATCATCCTCTGGGATATCTCTCAAACAGGGACACATACTGATTTCTAATTCAGCAAGAGAACGTAATTGTCGTAAACCATGCCAATCAATACTGATGAGCTTCTCACATGATGAAATGGTTAATCCTTGAAGCGAAGACAGTTCTTGTAAATCACTGATATGGATAAGCTCTCTACAATTCCTTATCCGCAATTTCCTTAGAGATGCGCAACATTGTAGTCCGCTTGGAAGAGCTCCCAATTTACACCCATAAACAATCAATCTCTTCAAAGAATATTTCAATTCTCGAAAATCACCAGGAATTGAGATCAACTCACTGCACTGTTGTATACTCAATTCCACCAGAGCTGTGCAGTGTTGTACGCTTGGAATGGATGCCAGCTTTGAACAATTCACTATCCTTAAAATCTGAAGAGACGCGAAGCCATGAAACTCACCACATAAATATCCCAGTTCCTCACATCTTTCAATTCTAAATTGTACAAGAGATGAAAGACGACATATCGGAATGCTTTTCAACTTGCCACAACTCCAAATACTCAACTTTTCAAGACAAGGAAATACTTGATCACCTTCTCTACCTGGTACTATCCATTCTTCAAGACCATCCATATCCTCCAAAGTGAGTTCTTTTAGTGCTGGAAACAGTACTGCTGCACCGCCACTGCTACTATAGAACTCATTGCCTATACATTTCACATTACGCATTCCACTCATCTCTAGAATCTTAAGGCGAGGAAGACATCCAAGTGCTGGGAGTTGTCTGCACTTGCTGCAGTCTTTCATTCTCAGCACCGTCAGATTATTGAGTGGCAATGTAGACATCCATGATGGGAAATATTCACCTCCATAACCCTCAATTGTCAAGCTTCTTATGTCTACGTGAGGCTGCAGGCCTTCTAGCACATACTCGTTGTTAACATTGCTGTTACCTTCAAGGCTCCATTTAAGCACCAATTTGTTCATTCTTTTTCCACGCAGTTTTGCCTTCTCAGCTTCTTCTCTGTCTCTCACTTGCTCAAGCTTGCATATCTGCAATTCTCCTCTTAGTTCATTCAAACATCCCAGCTCTTCAACCATATGATTTTGACCCACAACAAAAAAAGGCAGAGTTTGAAGGCGTGTTAAGAGTCTCACCTCAGCTGGCACTAGCTTTGGATCATCAAAATGAAGATGTCTCAAGCTGACTAAATTTCTCATTTTCTTGGGAAGCTTTTCTAGTGACTTGCAATCAGTGAATCTTAATGTTTCCAAATGGTAGAGCTTGGTGATGGATTCCGGCAATGCTCTGATACTGGTACGCGAGACATCAAGATATCTCAAATGTCTCAGCTTCCAAATTGAATCGGGTAACTCTGTGATATTAGGCCCTCGCAATTTGATAGTTCTCAAACTTTTGAATTTCCAAGACCCATTGAATACATCAACCATTGAGAAAACAGTATGCAATTTTCTAGCATCATCCGCTGGAAATATTGACTCGACATCCCCACAAGAAATGAGATTGAGATGACGATTATGAGATGCACCATCTACAGCCGAACCCGCCTCCAGATTTAACGTTTCTGATTTTGAGACCTGTAATGCAAGATCATGCACAAAATCATGCATCTTGCAACTTGTTACGATCTCATCCGCATTCCTTTCAACATCTTGGAAAAAGGAATTTGCATGCAAGTCATTGAAATACTTGTTGCCTTCATCTTCCATCCTCCCATTTGATGGCCTGAGAAAACCTTCAGCCATCCAAAGTTGAATTAGCTCTTCCCTTCCGATTTTAAAATCTTTAGGAAAAATGGAACAGTATGAAAAACATTTTTTCAGTGATGGCAATGACAAGTAATCAAAACTGAGTCTCAATATGCGCAAAACTTTATTTCCATCCTGATAATCCCAAATTCTACTGTTTAGAATTGACTTCCACTCCTGTGCCTGCTTTCCGTGAAGAGTTCCTCCCAAAACTTTAGCAAGTAATGGAATCCCTCCACATTTCTTTGCAATATCTTTTCCAATAGACTCCAAGTCCGAAGCTATTGTTTCTCGTCCACCCCTGCTCACCTTTTGCTTGATAATGGACCAAGATTGATCATCTGAAAGTTGCCCTGGCTCGTGCTGACTCCCTGGAGAAGTCTTCATCGTGTCTGCTACTTCCTTAATGCGCGTTGTTACAACAACAGCATTCCCATTCTTATTGTTGATTTTTAACAGTTGCTCCTTCAAATCATTCCACTTATCATGGCCTTCCCACACATCATCAAGTACAAGAAAAAATGTCTTCGTTTCCAGCTTTTCCTTAAGTTTTTTCATAACTGCATTTAGATTGTTCAACATAGTTCCATCAACATCTTGCAACATCTCTCCTAAAATCCTCCCTTTACTAAAATCATTAGAAACGCAAACCCATATTGTTACATCAAAAAGCTTTTTCTCCCTCACTACTTCACAAACTTTTTTTGCTATAGTAGTCTTTCCGAGGCCACCCATCCCCACTATAGGGACAACAGATAGAACTTGTTGATCAGTCGAGCCAATCAGCAATTTCACAACTTTAGAGACATCATCCTCCCTTCCTACTACAACTTCTGAGCTTTCAAGCAAGGAATCTGTCTCTCGCTCTATATCCCGGATAACTTCAGGAGCACTCTCTACATGTTGAGATGCGATTCCCAGCCCAAAGCCAATTGCAAGTTTCTGAATCTCATTCAGTGATCCATTGATCTCCTTAACTTTTTGACCCATATTCAGACGGAATGCAACAGGGTTGTGCAGTGAAAAGCAGTCACGTACGTTTCCCTTCTTTTGGTCTTTTCGGAGAATCTCATAAGCAAACTCGTCTAGAACATCTTCAGCATCGTAAGCTACATCTTGTAGCTTCTCCAGCCAAAGCTTCGCAGACTTGTCTGTTACTGGCCTTCTGGCTGCATCTTGGAGCACAGCTTGGATCATGGTCAAGGACTGGTTGAGCTTTTGCAGATGTCCCTCCAATCCCCAGGCAAGTCTGATCCCTTCAGCAGCTATGGAACTGACCCTTGTCAAAGTCTCCTCCATGGCAAACGTAAGAAAAAGCTCTGCTGCCATATTCTCTTGTTTTCTTTGGGAAATCAGAGAAGAAAGATTGAGGAAAAGAGAGAGAAGAATGGTCTGAAAGTTGTGAAATAGAGATGAAATGAAGAGTGTTTTGGAATGATGAGATGCATTCAACTTGAAAGCAGAGGTCCCTCCCTCCCTGTACTAATTGATTGATGGCAGAGGCAGCATCTTCCACGAACCACTGCTGTCAAATTAGTCATGCAAAGGCGAAGAAAATGACCCATGGCTACTGAAAGGAATGGACTTGCTTGGGGATTGGAAGGCCAGCTGCAAAAAGCTCTGGTAGGAAATGAGAAACACACAAGATTAACTCCTTTTTTTTCTATAATATTTTGGAATGCATTGAACATTAAAGCAGAGAAAGTTGCATGAGGGTCCCTTCCTCCCTATACTAATTGATTGGTGGCTGTTGGCAGGATCTTCCACGAACCACCACTGTCAATTTGTCATGCCATGGCTAATAAAATTCCACACACGCCTCTGTCGGCATATTGTATTTAGTACGACTTTTTGCAGATTTTTCCTTTTACATTTTTTGTAAATTTCTCACTACAGTTTTAGCTACAGAACATCATGAATGTTCCCACCTACGCCATGAAACAAGACCTTTCTAAGACTCCACTTTCTTATTTGGTCTCTCTATTTAGAAGACGGGATGAAAATGAGAGATCCCACCTACAGAAGGATATTGCTAGACCTTTCGTCGTCTGCATATGTAGCCAGCCACCTCCCTCGATCCATCAGAAAATGAGAGAAGATCAGTTCCTCTAAAATGTTCATATTAAACGTAGGACAGACTGAAAGATGAAGCAACTTATTAATCTATGTATATTGAATTTCCTTAATTACTCTTTCTAGTACACGAGAGCTCACAAGAAAATGGTGTGAGCATATATTTTAATAATTTCTGAATGCATATATATAAATGTGATGAGATTTATAAGTTGTACACGAGAGCTCACAAGGAAGCAGTTGGCCGGCCAGTTGCTTTCTAGGATTGGACTTTTTCAATCAATGTGATGAGATTTGTCATATGATTTGGTATTGGTGGAGTATGAAGGCATACATTCACTACTTGTTCATATGCACCAGTCCTTAACCTCATTATCCATTTCCACGTGCTTATATAAGTCTATTCCCTCAATAGTTTACAGTAAGTGTTAATTTGCCATGTGATCCTGCGAGATGCCCCGTTGCCTAATGATGACTTTATAAACCACAATTCAGAATTTTCAAGACCTAATGATGACTTTGTCTAGGCTACCTAATGATGACTTTGTCTTAACTGGCTGCTCAGAAGATATGATTATTTTTTAAATAATTTTTAGTGTTAAAATGTATATTAATGATGTTTTTTTTAATTTTTTAAAAATTATTTTTAATATTATTACATTAAAATAATTTAAAAACACTAAAAACATATTAATTTAAAATAAATAAAAAAAATTTAAATTTTTTAAAAAATAATTTTAAAAAACAGAAACAAACAGACTTAAATGTCTCGTTTTTGTGAACTCACCGATTGCTCAGGTCCTTCATTTTTTTAAATTACCTTGTGTCTACTCTCTGCCGAAGTCTTTTTTTTTTTTGTTTTTGTTTTTTTTTTTTTTGAGGTAACGTATTCTGATGAAAGGAAGCAGTTGGCCGGCCGGTTGCTTTCTAGGATTGATATTTTTACGATGAAGAAAATAATAGAGTTTAGGGGAGTGGATCCCAGTCCCAATTTACCACAAAAATCTCGAATCAAGATATTAACAGCCGGAAATACTTACTTTTAGACTCCGGTGTTTAAGTTGACTATTATCTACCTTCTTATCTTGTTCTGGTTTTACATCAGTAAAATCTCTTCAATTGTTTTTTATATTAAGATTACCTTACCTTTCAAATCGCTAGAAGATATATTAGAGAATCTTAAAAAAAAAAATAAACTAAGTAATTAATTCATAAGCTCACATCAAAATACCTAAATAAAACAATCAATCATACATAACACCATTGTTTCATAGGTAAAGTTTTTTAAAAAATTATATTTTATTTTTGCGGGTTATTTAAATTATTTTTGAACTCATTAAATTAAATAATTAGTTTAATTTGAAATTTGAGCTAGGCAAGAAACCGGGTCGATAAGTTTCAAAATTAAACTGTTTAATTGAATTTAATGATATTGCCAAAAAAAACTTCTTGCTCAATTATTTTTTAAGTTTAGAAAAAAGAATAGTATGAACTTGAATAGAAAAAATATTATTCTTTTAATGTTAGATAATGATTTACATTTCATAGCAAAACTTGATTTCTCATCAAATTTATGTGAATTTAGTTTAAACTCTTAATTAGTAATTTCTTTTTTGAATTGTTGATTTATATAAATGAATTTAAAGCTTGAAACTTCTTTTTTTTTTTTTTTATAACTCGGAGTGTCCGGGCCAGCTTACGCGTACCACGACTAATTTCCGGACCCACTGAACACCCTGCAAGCCCAGTAGACAAGTAAGACACCGCGGGGATGACAGACATATACACTGAGACTTGAACTCAGGAAGCAGAGGCAGGGAAACCCTGCCAGGACCGCTGGCCACAAGCCTCGGTGCAAAGCTTGAAACTTCTTGCTGCTGCTGCCGCTGTAAGAATATCAATGTAGCTATTTTTTTCTTTTACCAGAGTTTGTATTTACTACATATTTTTCATGTAAACTAAGCAAGACGTATATCATAACGCAGGAGGGAGAGAAAACTCATAGAAACAATCAATCTAATCATACGACATCGTTATATATTATTTAAAAAAATTAATCATTCTGTGTTACTTTCCTGGAAGCAATAGAATTTTATTAGTGACTGCATCCTGACCACCCTATGATTTATTATGATCAACAAATAGTTCATTCTCCAGTCTAGATTTGATTCTGTCATGGATGAACGCCTTCCCATCATTATTTGTGTGCAAGAATATGTAGCACTTTGAACTTGTAAGGTTGTAGTCTAGGTTTAATTCTTTTTTAATTTATTTATTTTGTTGTTGTTCTATTTAGCACCTGCCTGCAATATCAGCACCTTAACTCAAAGATCTATCTCTGCCCCCATATAAAGTCTCTTATTTATGGACTTCTCTTCTCCTGTTGCTTGTAGAATTCTTCTTCTTTCTCTCTGTCCAATTATCACTGGAAAACTCCCTCTGGTTGCCGACTTATAGCAGCTGTATATCCACCCTTACAAGGACTCATGCACACACTCTGCTGCCAGGAATTTCTGTTGCTGCCGATTCTTTTCTGCTGATTTCTGCTCCACCTGGGTCCTCATCAGATCCATGGTGTAAAACAAGAAATTTACGTGATTTTTGGATCATTTATATCTCTACATATAATGGTTGATATAATACAAAAGAGAGATGAAGACTTCTAGAGAGAGGAGTCTATTAATGATGGTGACATCCATGAAAGGGTCCAAAAAAGAAATAAAGACCTGGAATTACAGTATAGTTTTCAAGACTTGTTGAAGTTTCTAAAACTTTTTGGATGAATTAAAATCGACTTCGAGGTTGGAATGAGTTTGTAGAGGCTGTTGGATTTACTACAACTAATTAATTTGCTATTTTCTTCTTGTGCATGCAAATCTTATATCGGTGGAGAAAAACTTATTAGAGAGACTATAATGCCTTGCTCAGATCACATCAACACTGCAATTTAGACTTGAATAAAATTACTATTAGGATCAAACTGGCTCTATCATTCTCAGCAAATCAGAATTTGTTTTTCCCCATGCAAATACTATCTGTTTTAGCAGGCAACCTTCTGTGTATCTTAATCAAAATGATTCAACTAGACATCGAATAGTGGCATCTTAGCTTCATTTTGAAACATATTTGAATAATTTCCTGCCACTTCTCCTGAAAACATGGTGTGATTTCTTGAAAGTTATCTATATATCATTTAAAAATAATTACAATCTAATTAAAACACAAACCCAAGATTTATTTGAAAAAATACATATCAAATAATGCATTATTTTTTTAAAAATAAATAAATTAGGCCAAGCGTAAGCACAGACCTTTATTTTTTTAAGTTTAATGGGGCGAGTAGACGTGTCATCCACTCTAAGCATTTCAAAAAAAAAAAAAGAGACATCTGCATCAGCAAACAACGCATCGTTTACACAACCTAGAATCCGGTTACTGTGGCGGTTGGAAAATCAGGGTCCTTTGTTATTTTTGCCCAAAAATTCAATTTATATCCATTTTTTACTCAAAACTCTTTGAAAACACCCTATAGACCTTCTTGAACGGCCATAAAAAAACAACCTAAAACCTGAAATCCACCAAAAAAAATATTTCCAAGCTCAGATCTATTTTTGTTGGTGTTTTCAAGATAAACAAACACCTAGTCATAACTTCCCTCATCATAAAGAACCTTTTGATGGTCAAAATTGTTTGGTAGCTGAAATCTTTTCAAACGATCACTTTTTTTCTCTAAATTGGAATTCGATGGCTTCCTCTCTCTCCTCTCACCAAAAAAGAATTGAAAAAAAAAAGAAAAATGAAGTTAAGTACTAACATATATTTTCTTAAAATTTAAAGGATTGGTGACCTAATATCTATCTAAAAAAAATTAGGGACTAAAATGGCTTTTTTTTTTCCATCTATTTGGGTGATGTTGGTGGGCTTTGGTCTGGAAGCATGATTGTTTTTATTCTTGGGCTATTTGTTTCTTTTGCTTGGGCCTGCTACCTATTGTGTTCGACTCATCAACTCATTTTGCATCTGCCTTTCACTCTGCCTCTCTTCACGTGGTTTCCCGCCCTGCCCTTCCCTCTCAATTGAAGCCACCAATGGGAGTGCATCTCTTTGTCCCTTCAATTTACAGTGTTGGCGCGCCTTGCCAACTTTTTTTTTACTGCCATCCCTGGCTGCTATTTCGGCTTGCTGTTTCTAGGGGTGGGTGCTGATTGGATGAATTCTGGGTTTGATTCACTAGTCTTCCTCGCTTGATTGATGCTCTGGGATCGCTGCCCATGAAAGACGCTCCCATCTTAGCAAGTTGTGCAGGATGTTTAGGGTTCTGTTTTGTTGGGATGGGTGCTAGACGAACGTGCTTGCCTCTTCAACTGGATTTGGTTTCGATGGCCCATTCCATCTTCTTTGATTGATGAGAGTTTAGGTATGAATTTTCAGCTTGATTTGAGTCTTGCATCAACTTTGATTGATGAGAGTTTAGGTATGAATTTTCAACTTTGATTGATGAGAGTTTAAATTGTCCCTTCAATTTACAGTGTTGGCGCGCCTTGCCATTAAAATTGGAGTTTGATAATAATTTTTCTGGACAAGTCTTTGTATTAAAATTGTATCAATTTCTATATGAATCTTTAAAAAAACTTAAACTTTAGGTGTAATGGAATCTACCCAAATAGACACGCTATAACTGCAATGTAAGGAAATGACTAAATTACTTACAAACTTGATAAAATAGTCAATTGTAAAAGATAAAAATATGGTTTATAAAACTACTAAATACTAATTAATTATCATAAATACCTCTAGGTTTTGGGGTTCCATTTCCATGTACTTTGCGAGGGTTTCTTGGACGGCAAGCCAAAAATGAGATTAAATCTAAGCTATTGATATAAAACCATGAGAAAAATCCAATGGTGAATAGGAAATCCAAGTCATCTTTCCATGTCAAAATGATTTCCCTCTCATACCAAAACCTAAACCAACCATTGGCGTCATTTTACAACTGTCATAACTGAAATTTCCTTCTTGTCACAAGTCAAGTTTGATTCGAGGGGAGGAAAGAATTGCACTGGACATAAGGTTGTTTTCAAATCAAATGAACCTTAGACAATATGACCATTATGATTTAGTTATAGCTATACAAGAGTTTTATTAGTGCAGGGTTTGTTAAGAAAAGATGCCACGTATGGCCAATAGCAAGAATATAGAAAGTTATCTTCATATATAAGATCTGTAACAGAATTGGAGAAGGATAATAATTAACATAATGAATGAATGTTGAGCTGAATTCGTGGAATTCTGCTTCTATCTCTCTCTTCTTCTTCCATCTGCTCACTAACCTGTAAACACCATGACTGGAACTTGGCTACCAGCCATTTCCATCACTAAGACACCTCTGGATGTTATCCAGATTGGTTCCCACTCAATCAGACACGCAACACTTCTCCTTTTATTCTCATTCTTAAAATCTCTAAGTAGTTATGATTTGTTTGATTTTTTTAAATCAATTTCTGGGTTTATCTATTTTTGTGTTCTTGAATTGATATTGGGGTTTAAAATTATGGGTTCTTTGATTTTTTTGAAGAAATTGAGTATCCCGGTTGATTTTTGAACAAACTCTGTTTCTGGGTGTTTATAGTTTTGTGTTCTCAACTTTATTTTGGGATTTTCAATCATGGTTCTTTGACCAAGCTGAACAATGAAATTGGCAACAGCCCTGACAACTGGTTTTGGGACAGGTTTTGAAAGTGCCCCAGAACATATGGAATCAACCCAGATAGTAAATTGGAACTCAAATCAAGATATTGCAGACTAAGGAGATTCTGGAAAGTGGCTGGGATCAGACCTGATAATGAAATTCTTTCTTAACTAAATTGCTGGAGCTTTTCAAAGTTTCCTAGGCTAGGAAGAATCTGCCCTCTCAAAAGGTTTCCACTCAATAAGAGGGTATTGAGAAAGGACAAACGGCCTAAACCAGGAGGAATTACATAAAAAGATTCGCTGATTTCACTGTACAAGATATAATTAATTGTTCATCAGAACGCTTGCCAACAACCTCGTTTCTGCTCAGCTGCTATTGATGAGCGTCGGTCAGAGACTTTGTTTGGGGGTCATCTCCCTTCTCATTTAAGCTAGGGCGTATGTGTCAGTTTGGTTTCCCCTTGCATGGGCTGGGCTGGAGCTATTGCATTTCGGGCTCAGCTCATCTTCTCCTTTGTTGCAATATTTTTTTTCCCTGGCTGGCTTAAGCTTAAGTCTTAACCCGTTTTTCCCGCGCTTCTCTGTTAATTCTAGATCGAAGGCACCAGGGACAGAGCTCTTTTCATGTTGCAGGATGGCTTCTTTCTGGCCTTCTGGCGCGCAAGGTTAACGCAGCTTCTCAGCCCTTCTCCTCTTTCTTTTTTTATTGAGTTTTCGGTTTGCTTTTTTGAGACATCTCATTGCTGATGTGGCTGTTTTTTTCTCTGATTTGCAGGTTAGTTATTCCTGGATTGGTGCACTGTAATGATTGCCCATGAAAAACGCTTCAATTTGACAAGTTATTCATATTATAATTTGTGTCGGGGGAAGAGCTGATTGAGCGTCCTATTCATCTGGGACTGGTTTCCTAGGGCCTGGCCATTCCATCTTCTTTATGGGTTAGTGGCTAGGTATGGTCTTCATGCAGCCAGGTTTGGTAAAGCTTTATTTTCAGTTTCATTTTATTTGCTTTTTTTATTAATTTCCCACACACCCTTACCATTCCATTTCACTTCGTTTTAGGATGGGCTGCCATGTTTGCTATGGCTATCATAGCTACTGCCCTGATTAGCTTCTTTCTCATCGTGTCAAGTTGTCTAATTTTGTTCTTTAAAAGAGTAACGGATAAATGATTAGTTGTTTTTCCCCCCTGAAAAATATGGTTGTGTGCTCTCTCAGTTTCTTTCTTGCATTGTTTTTTGGTTGTTTTCTCTATGGTGTTTATTCTTGGTTTTGGTTCTTTATTTTTTTTTCTCTTGGCAATCTCTGTTCATTGCTAATTTTTTATTTTGATTGTATGGCTGTGAAAATTGGTTTTGCTAATCTTTGTTGAATGTTTTTGGGCGGTGGCTATATTGGTTGTTTTGATCTATTTGCTCTGCATCTGTTTTACCTTTTGGTTATTTTTTGCTCTTGCAATCCCTATTTGGTGTTTTTTCTTCGTTTTTTTTTTATTGTTTTGTTTGCTAGGTTTTTTGTGTGGGGCCTCTTCTCCTGCGTTTCCAACTTTGTTGGGTGAGCTTATGTGGTTTTATTTTGCTGGTAAGATCAATAATTGAGGTCCTTTTGCAACTATTTTTTTTTCTTTAAAGATTAGTGCATTCATGAGTTGTTTTGTCATGTTGTTCCTTTGTGGATGTTCTAGACTTCAAGTTTGTTGCTCTTGGTTGTGGCTGGCTGGGTGCTGAAAAAATTTCTTTAAAAAAAAGAACTGGCCATATAATAGCTTGCTTGGCTAGGCATATTATATTGATTTTGCCACATTTTTTTATTGGCTCAAATTATGAATTTTTTAAGCATATTGTTCTCAATATATATGCTTCTTATATGAAAAGTGATTACACATGATTGATGTCTTAATAAATTGATTTATTTCATTTGTTTGGACAGGAAATAGAAAGTGGTTTCACTTCTGGAGATTCTTGTCTTTGTAGCTTCTGACAAGGCTGAGGTGTATGCATTGTGGCATTAAATATGAGAAGAAAGTGACCATTTGTACATGAAGGGGTCGCATCACATGCTGATGCTGAAGATTTTGGTCTACGTTGATGTGTTTACTAATTTCTAGCAAATCTTGACTTGGAGTCAGTTGGAGTCATATATGTACCACCTCTCTTGGTTCCCTCTCCCTCATTCTCTCTAGTTGTCTACAGTTCTATGTTTAAGTCAGTCGCCAAATGTTTGGTGTTTGGCTGTTGTTATTCAAGAACTAAATTATTTATACATTGAAGCGAAAGAATGCAGCGTATTATTTTGGTTTTCTTTCTCATCAATTTTCATTTCAATCGATCCTCGGAAAAAAGGTCTATGTCCATCTTTCCATCTTTCTTTCGTGGTTGTTGTCTTTCTTTTTATTCGTTGGCTTTTCGATCTATTTAAATATTGCTAGTTTTGTGATGGTGTTGTTATTCAATTGATCTAGTTGTCCCCTTCTTTGCAGGTTTTTCATTTGCAGGCCTTTGCTTCTTTTTCTTATCTTTCTCTGCCTTTCCCCTGTTTCTGTAGTTGACAGTGGTGGGTTCTTGGTTGCTTCTCTTAGAGCTTTTCATTAGAATGGCTTCACCTGTGGTTTTGGTGAGCTTGTGTTGATCTAGTTTCAAATTTGGCTGCTGTCTTTTTTTTGGATCTGTGCCTTTTGGATTATCTTTCAACTTTTATGTCTACATTTGTGTTGTTTTTAAATGGATTTTCTCGCCCTTCTCATATGCAGAAGTTCCAGCTGGACAACTACATTGGTTCTTTCCCACGCACTGCGCCCTTTTCCTCCTGCGCCTGAGAAGTTTGCTGATGTTCTCCAGAGTCTTTTTCTTGCGTCCATCCATCTTCCTATATGATTGCTGACTTTTCTTTAGTTTAATGTTGTTTTCTTTTCTTTTGTTCTACTCGTCTTTCCTCTTCCTTTACCTTTGTTTTCTAATTTTTATTGTCGAACATCTATCACTTGCCTTATTGTTTTGCTGTCAACTCTGCTAGGATCAGCTTCTTGGTCTTTTTTCAAGGATCTGACAGTACATCTCACTTTTTTTCTTTCGCTTATACATGTTCTTAGCTTCTCATAGTTGTTACTTTAAGTACCCCTCCTTTGCTCAATCCGCATCCATCTTTCTTTTAAGTTTGCTTCTACATAGTTGTTATGCTCCCAGCCTCTATTTTTACCCCGGAAGCAGTTCTTTTTGTGTTTTTTTTGCTGCCGCAGTTGTTTTCTCTTATACAATGTGCATGCACTCTTATACCCTTTTTGTTTTTTATCCAACATTTCGTATTATTTTGCTGGCTCAGTGTCCTATTCATCACTAGATTTATGACTGCAAGGTGTTGTTTATGTTGGTACTTTGTTAGCGATCTCGGACCCTATAATTAGATTTTTTAAGAGGCCTTTATTCTCCTCTTTTTCATTTTTTTTTGTTATTTTTCTTGAATTTTCCAGCCTGTTGTGCAGCACATGTGCTTTTGTTGTGATCTTTGTTTATGTAATTTTGATAAGCATATGACAAAAATCCTGGTTAAATTATTGTTTCTTTTGAGGTGAAAGATATTGGAAAACCAGACTTGAAAAATTCAGTCGTGCATAAAGCAAATGAGCCTCTATTATAAAATCTTGAGAGAGCATATATACAATTAGACATTGATGAAGAAGAAGCAATAACCTAGAAGTTAAAAATCATGGGATCTTTTTTTAAGGGAACATTGAGTAGAAGAAACTTACTCTGCTAGTGCAAAGAGTTCTAACTTGGAAAATACTGTTGTCCTATGGTTTGATTTGGTTGTTAAATACGAAGCATCATGTTGGGAGATTGAGATGCAATTTTGGAGTGATTGTGTTCCTCTTTATAAGCCAAAACTAACATGTTAAGATCCCCCAGGCTCCTTTCCACATGTTTTCTTACGGGGCATCCCCTCCTGCTGCTGCATGTATTCTCCTTTGAAACTTTATATCAATGGGATGCCAAGGCTTAAACACTTGAACAAGTTCTCCCATTCTTTGAAGCTCAAACTCTCACCTTCTAACTCCAGTTTTTGCAGACCCCATATTAAGGTATGTTTTCACAGAAGAGTTTTCCTTTTATGAAAATGGCAATGCTTTTGACTGCCTTTTCTTACCTAGGCATTAGGCACTAGCTTTTGAGCTGGAAATTTTTAGAGCCATTGATGTATTTTCTTTGCCGGAATGCGTCTTGTGCGATAAGGATGTGTTCGTAGGAAATGTGGGAGAGGATTGATAGGGTGGTTGGTGGGCTCGATCCATGTCACCTTTTGACCACAAGTTGTTAGATATAAGAATGTCACCTTTTGGTCATCTAATCGCAAAGTTGTTTTTCCACATCACTTTCATTCTCAAACCTCATGGTCAACTCCTCGTCAGTCTTCTCCTCCTCAGCAGGCTTCTCCCTGACAATCCAATCGTAACAACTATCAACGACATGGCTACAGAGGTGTTTGTCAATTCTGTGACCAACAAGGTCATAGTGCAAAGCAATGTCTACTTGCAAAGGGTCTTCCTGGTCCCTCACCTGTTGCTCACTGCACCACCACAAACACTGCCCCTAGACAACCTTGGCTCCTGGATTCTGCTGCCACAAATCATGTCACCTCTTATCTTCACAACCTTTCCTTTCACTCATCCTATGATGGTCCTGATTCAATACTCATTGGTGATGGTACAGGTTTGCGTATCTCTCATTCTGGTTCCACTACACTTTCTCCCTTCACTCTCTCTAATGTTCTATGTGTTCCTTCAATTCAAAAAAATATGGTGTCTGTTTCTCAATTTTGCAAACAACATCTAACTTCCATTGAATTCTTTCCCTCTCATTTTTCTGTGAAGGACCTACGCATGAGGCAGACTCTTCTTCAATGCCCGAATAAGAATGATATTTATGAATGGCCTTTAACTGTACATGTGCAACCGTCTGCTATGATTGGTGTCAAAACATCAGTAAATGAGTAGCATAAACAGCTCGGTCATCCCTCTTCTCGCACAATTCAATCTCTTCTCAAGAATTTTTCTTTACCTGTCACATCAAAAAATATGTGTTCAACATTGTGCTCATCTCGCCAATGTAATAAAAGTCACAAGCTTCCATTTACAATGTCGTCTCTTACAAGTCATAGTCCTCTTGAAATCATTTACACTGATGTCTGGGGTCCTGCCTCTGTTGAATCCATTGATCAAAACAAATATTTTGTTATTTTTGTGGATCATTTCACTAAATACATTTGGCTTTATCCCATTAAATACAAATCTAATGTGTTCACTATTTTTCCAACCTTCAAAAATCTTGTGGAAAATTACTTCAAAACCAAAATAATTCCATTTATTCAGACGGTGGGGGTGAGATTCAAAAACTCAAAACTTTTTTAGCAAAATTTGGCATCTCTCATCTCATGACGCCACCTCATACACCTCAACATAATGGCATTGCCAAACGTCGTCATCGCCATATCGTTGAAACCGGTCTAACTCTTCTTCACCAGTCTAATTTTCCTCTTAAGTTTTGGTCTCATGCCTTCCAAACTGCCACCTACCTTATAAATCATCTTCCCACACCTATTCTAAATAATCGTTCCCCCTTTCACGCTTTTTTTGGTGAAGTTCCAAACTACTCCAAACTCCGTGTTTTTGGTTGTCTATGTTTTCCTTGGTTACGTCCCTACAACAATCACAAACTTGAACCATGTTCCCATCCCTGTATTTTCCTAGGCTATTCCCTCACCCAAAGTGCTTACAAATGTTTTGATCCCTTAAAAAATCATATTTTTCTAACCCGTCATGTGGTCTTTGATGAATCCGTCTTTCCATCCCTCTCCTCTACCCAACAATCCCCTTCCATTATCAATTCTTCACATCCATCGGATGACTTATCTCCCATCATTGTCCCACTCATCACTGGCTTCATGCAACACTAACCATTGCGATCACCAACCCCAGTCTCATGCACAGCTCCACGATCTCCATCCATATCATCTTCTTTGGGCACTGAAGCTACTGCCACAATGGTTCCTTCTAATATCCTCCCATCTCCACTTCCTACGAACACATCCAATCCAATCAATACCTCATCTTCACACCTCAACCAAACACACCCCATGACCACTCGCTCCTAAAATGGCTTTTTTAGACCAAACCGTCACCTTAATGCCACCACCAGATATAACCTCCCTGACATAGAAGAACCCTCCTCTGCTTCACAGGCTCTTCGTGACCCAAAATGGCAAACTGTCATGTCGGATGAATTCAATGCCTTACTACATAATGGCACGTGGGATCTTGTCCCACCCTCTTCATCCACAAACTTGGTTGGTTGTAAATGGGTTTTCAGAATCAAACGCAACTCAGATGGCGCAGTTGATCGTTACAAAGCACGTTTAGTTGCAAAAGGTTTTCACCAGCAACCGAGCATTGATTATAAAGAAACTTTCAGTCCTGTCATCAAGCCCACAACAATCCGAATTGTTCTTAGCCTTGTTGTTACCAATAACTAGCCACTTCGCCAACTAGATATCAATAACGCATTTCTTCATGGTACACTGTCTGAAGCAATGTTTATGTCTCAGCCTCCAGGTTTTACTGATTCATAATTTCCCACTCATGTCTGCCAGCTTCGTAAAGACCTTTATGGTCTCAAACAAGCCCCACAGGCTTGGTATCATGAGCTTCGCTCTTTTCTGCTATCTTATGGTTTTACAGGTGGCTTGTGGACTTTTGTTGCTCTCCACGGAGCTTTTGGGCTAATAGGTTTTATGTTACTTCAATTTGAACTTGCTTGATCCGTGCAATTACGACCTTTTAACCCTACTGATGAGTCTGGAGGAAAGACTGGTGAATCAGGCAACCCCTCTACCAATGCAGTTTCTGATCCTTCTTTATTTATATATAATCACAATGCACAGCTCATCGATTTTCTGGTATACGTTGATGATTTAGTTGTCACTGCAGTGATCCTTCTTCCATTGCTAGATTCATTGCAGCTATATCAACAAAATTCTCAGTCAAAGATCTCGGCTCACTACATTACTTCCTTAGTATTGAAGTGCTTCCCACCTCCTCAGGTCTGTTTCTTTCACAGCACAAATATATTTGTGATCTCTTAGTTCGCACCCGCATGGAAGGTGCTCAAAAGGTTGGCACTCCTCTCACTACCACAAGCTCCCTTGTTCTTAAAGATGGTTCACCTCCTGCAAATGCCACTAAATATAGGAGTGTCATTGGGGCACTGCAATACCTAAATCTCACTCGGCCAGATATATCTTTCACTGTCAACAAGCTCTCTCAATTCATGCATTGCCCTACCAAATCCCACTGGATTGCCACTAAATGTCTACTACGATATCTTAAAGGCACCATCTTTCACGATCTACATCTTCGCAGGCATCGTAATCCTTCCTTGCATGCGTTATCTAATGCTGATTGGGCTGGGAATTTAGATGATCGAACTTCAACCACTGCTTATGTAATCTTTCTTGGCAACAATCCAATCTCATGGAGTTCCCGAAAACAAAGGTCTGTTGCACGGTCTTCCACAGAAGCTGAGTAACGGGCTATTGCTACCACAGCTGCAGAACTTGCATGGGTTCAATCTCTCCTGACAGAACTCCAATTTCCTCTCCCATGCACCCCGGTTATATATTGTGATAACATTGGTGCTAATTATGTTTGTGCCAACCCAGTGTTTCACTCTCGCATGAAGCATATTGCTATTGATTTTCACTTTGTTCGTGACAAAGTGGCTCACGGTTCTCTACGTGTCTCCTATGTTGCTACTGCTGATCAGCTGGCCGATGCTTTAAGAAAGCCTTTATCCAGACAATGACTCTCTTTTTTATTATCCAAGATTGGTATCTCCGATGGGAGCACCATCTTGCGGGGGCGTGTAAAGAATATCCACAATCCACTCAATACAAGTTGACTACTTCAGCTTGTAAACCGACAACAATAATTCAAAATAGTTTCTTATCCTTTATCCTTAGCTAATGTAACAAACTAGGTAATTTGTAGCTCATGCAAACCTGTATTTAAACAGTAACAAGAATACTGAATAATTATCAAAGGAAATTATCTCTACTTCTCTGCTTCTTTATGAATAACCATTCCATGACTTCCTTCAGGATGTGCAAATGCAACATAGTAGCTCACAGCCTTTGATCATCCATCGTTATCATTTCATGTTCTGTTTTTATCACTTTCTTTGTAATGACTGCCGAAACTGAGTATCTACGTTTCTAAACCATACGTGTTCTTATAGAGGATCACCATTAAAGAAATTAAGAGCCATCCATGGTTCTTGAAGAACTTGCCAAGGGAACTGACAGAAGCAGCTCAGGCCATGTACTACAGGAGAGAAAATCCCACCTTTTCTCTTCAAAGTGT
>Ga0307517_10002683_pt1 | contig 28422 bp, 18 predicted proteins | sample 23_EM_MG_FD_194515 | JGI IMG/M metagenome (GOLD analysis project Ga0307517, IMG submission 194515) | Populus trichocarpa ectomycorrhiza microbial communities from riparian zone in the Pacific Northwest, United States - 23_EM | ecosystem: Host-associated > Plants > Roots > Unclassified | place... | reverse complement strand
AACTCGTCGAGGACGGCAACCACGGCGGCAAGGGCAGCGAGGCCCACGCCGCCACGGTGATCGGCGACACGGTCGGCGACCCGTTCAAGGACACCGCGGGCCCGGCCATCAACCCGCTGCTGAAGGTGATGAATCTCGTCGCGCTGCTCATCGCGCCCGCGGTCATCAAGTTCAGCTACGGCGACGACAAGAACACCGGGGTGCGGATCGCGATCGCGGTCCTCGCGTTCCTCGTGATCGCCGTCTCGGTGTACATCTCCAAGCGGCGCGGGATCGCCGTGGGGGACGACGGTGACGACGCCGACCGGACGGCCAAGTCGGCGGATCCGGCGGTCGTTTCGTAGGCGGTTCTACGGAGTCCTGCTCAACGGGCGGGCGGGTGGCGCGAGTTGTGGGCGCCGCCCGCCCGTTCTGCGTGTGTTCAGGCCCTCGTCGTGAGCCTTCTCTCGCTTGGTGCAAATGGCTTCAAAAGGTCTCCTATCCGACCTTAGGCCCGGGGGTGTGGCCTGTCCGCCGTGTATGTTCCGGGGCCGAGAGCGATGGAAGGGACCAAACCGGTGAACAAGAAGCTCGCGGTCGCACTGTCCGGCGGTGCGGTACTGGTACTGGCGCTGTCGGGATGCGGTGGCAGCGGCGACGACAGCGACGCCAAGCTGGACGCCTGGGCCAAGCAGGTCTGCGTCGCGGTGCAGCCGCAGGCGAAGAAGATCCAGGCCGCCAACACGGCGATCCAGAAGGAGACCTCGGACAACAGCACCCCGGAAGAGGTCCAGAAGACCGACTCGCAGGCCTTCCAGGACATGTCCGACGCCTACAAGGCGATCGGGGCCGCCGTGAACACCGCCGGGGCGCCGGACGTCGACAAGGGCGCGAAGAAGCAGCAGGACGCTGTCAACGAGCTCAACGGCATCTCCACGTCGTACGCCACCCTGAAGAAGCAGGTGGACGCGCTCGACACCAAGGACCAGGCGAAGTTCGCAGACGGCCTCAAGGGCATCGCGACCTCGCTGGACAAGCTCAGCACGAGCGGGAACGACGCCCTGAAGACCCTCGAAGAGGGCGATGTCGGCAAGGCGATGACCAAGCAGGAGGCCTGCAAGACGGCGACTCCGGCGGCTTCGGCGTCGGCGGCCTGATTGTTTCAGTTGCTGAAAGATGCCCCGGTACGCGTGCGTGCCGGGGCCTTTGCCTGTGCGGGCGTGTTGTCGGTGGGAGCGGCCACAATGGAGGGGTGAGTAACTCCAGCCTGCCCACCCTGCCCGCATCCGACCGCCCGGAGGTCGCCGCCCGGCTCCGGGACGCCCTGCTCGGCGCCGCCTTCACCGCCGACGGACTGCTCGAACTGCTCGGCGCCCCCGCGTACGCGGCGCTGGCCCGCAGCGAGACCGTGCCGGCCCTCCGGGCGACCAGAGGCGACACCCCGCTGGAGACGCTGGTCCGGCTGTTCCTGCTCCAGCAGCCCGTGCCGCACGCACGCGTGGAGGACGTGCTGCCCGTCGCCGAGTGCGTCGAGGGCGGCTGGCTGGTGTCCGTGGGCGCCGACGAGGTCGCCGCGACCGTGGACGTACGGCCGTACGGCGGGCCCGACGGCGAGGACTGGTTCATCGTGTCCGACCTGGGGTGCGCGGTCGGCGGGGCGGGCGGGATCGGCAGCCGGGAGGAAGGCGTCGTCCTCGGGGTGGGCGGCGCGTCCACCACGCTCGCGGGCATCACCGTACGGACACCGGTCTCCGCCGCGCTCGACCTCGGCACCGGGTCCGGGATCCAGGCGCTGCACGCGGCCCGGCACGCCACGCGCGTGACGGCCACCGACGTCAACCCGCGCGCCCTGCACATCACCGCGCTCACCCTCGCGCTGTCCGGAGCGCCGGCCGCGGACCTCCGCGAGGGCTCGCTCTTCGAGCCGGTCCGGGACGACGAGACGTACGAACTCATCGTGTCCAACCCGCCGTTCGTGATCTCGCCGGGCGCCCGGCTGACCTACCGCGACGGCGGGATGGGCGGGGACGATCTGTGCCGGTCGCTCGTTCAGGAGGCGGGGGAGCGGCTGCGGGAAGGCGGATTCGCGCAGTTCCTCGCCAACTGGCAGCACGTGGAGGGGGAGGACTGGCAGGACAGGCTCAGGTCGTGGGTCCCGCGCGGATGCGACGCCTGGATCGTGCAGCGCGAGGTCCAGGACGTCACGCAGTACGCCGAGTTGTGGCTCAGGGACGCGGGCGACCACCAGGGCGACACGGCCGCGTACGAGGCGCTCTACGACGCGTGGCTCGACGAGTTCGAGGCGCGCAAGGTCAGGGCGGTGGGCTTCGGCTGGATCACCCTGCGCAGGACGGACTCCGACGCCCCCTCGATCACCGTCGAGGAGTGGCCGCACCCGGTCGAGCAGCCGCTCGGCGACACCGTGCGCGTGCACTTCGACCGCGTCGACTATCTGCGCGCCCATGACGACGCGGCCCTGCTCGCCGCCCACTTCAGGCTGGCCGACGAGGTCATCCAGGAACAGGTCGGCCTGCCCGGCGCCGAGGACCCCGAACACGTCGTGCTCCGCCAGCACCGCGGTATGCGCCGCGCGACCAAGGTCGACACGGTCGGCGCGGGCTTCGCGGGCGTGTGCGACGGCACGTTGAGCGCGGGGCGCATCCTGGACGCCATCGCCCAACTTGTGGGCGAGGACCCGGTTCTGCTCCGCGACCGGACGCCGGCGCAGATCCGGCTGCTGGTGGAGCAGGGATTTCTGAAGCCGGTGGGGTGAGTGGAGCAGGGGTTCCTGGAGTCGATGGGTGAGTGGAACAGGGGTTCCTGGAGTCGGTGGGGGACTGCTGTCCGGCGGTTGATTGGCGAGGGGCGGTTGGGGGCGGCTGACCGTTTCCCGGGGCGGGAGAGGGCCCGTCGCTCTCGGCGGACTGGCCGCTCCCGTACGGGAGTTGGTCCCGGTCGGGTTCACGCTCGCGGTCGGCGCCCGCTTCTGGCGACCGGCTACTCGCGGTGGCTGAAGGCGGCTGACGGCGACTCAGCCGCCGGTCTCTCGCGCCGTCGGCCGGTTCCTACGGCCGGCCCGTCCCCCGCGCCGCAGACCGCCCGCCAGCCAGCCGTATCCGCCGACCGCCCTGCCGCGTACGGCGTCCCAGCCCCTCCCCGCCCTTGTGTTACGCCTGAGATCCGCCCGCAGCACTGAGCCGCATGTGTCCGCATCCGACAAGATTGTTCTGATCGGTGCCGGAAAACCCCTCTTGTCAGTGGCGGGTGCGAGGCTAGTTTCGGAGACAGGTTCCACGCGTCCTCGGGGGAGGCGCGCCGTCTCGGGGGAGGCGTGATGGCCGGGGATACGCCGGATCAGGGCGAGGGCAGGGTCGTCAACGGGCGCTACCGGCTGCTGCGCATGCTCGGCGCGGGCGGTATGGGGCGCGTATGGCTCGCGTACGACGAGGAGTTGGCCTGCGAGGTCGCCGTCAAGGAGATCTCGCTGCCCGACGTCCCGACGGAGGTGGGCGAGCCCGCACAGCGCATCGCGCGGGCCCGTAGCGAGGCACGGCACGCGGCCCGGCTGCGCGGCCATCCGCATGTGGCGACCGTGCACGACGTGGTGATCCACGAGGGGCTGCCCTGGATCGTCATGGAGTACGTCCCGGACGGAGTCGACCTCCAGGCGGTGCTGCGGCGTTCGGGCCCGCTGTCGCCCGCCCGGGTGGCCCGCATCGGGCTCGCCGTCCTCGACGCGCTCACCGCCGGGCACCGCATCGGCATCCTGCACCGGGATGTGAAACCGGCCAACATCCTTCTGGCACCGAACGCTTCGGGCGATCCGTACGCGCGCGTGCTGCTCACCGACTACGGCATCGCCCTCCAGCCCGAGTCGCGCGAACCCCGCCTCACCGCCACCGCCGGCATCCTCGGCACACCCGGCTACCTCGCCCCGGAGCGCGCCCGCGGCGAGCCGCCCACCCCGGCCGCCGACCTGTTCTCCCTCGGCGCCACGCTGTACGCCGCCGTCGAGGGCCGCGGCCCCTTCGACCGCCACGGCGACTTCGCGACGCTCACGGCTCTGCTGGGCGAGGAACCGACACCGGCCGTCCGCGCGGGCGAACTGGCGCCGGTCCTCCAGGGGTTGCTGGTCAAGGACCCGGTGCTGAGGTCGACACCGGAGACTGCGGCGCGTGGGCTGGAGCGGGTGGGGCGCGCGGTGGGGGCGGCACCGGGGAGTCTGTCGGAGCCGGGCGGGTTCGGCCGGGGAGCGGACGGGGACGGGTTCCGCCGGGACCTGGACGGGGACGGGCTTGGCCGGGGGCCGGACGGCTTCGGCCGGGTGCCGAGCGGGTTCGGCCCGCCGCCGGACGGCTTCGGATCGGCACCGGCACCGGGTGGCGGGCCTACGGCTGATCGGACGCCGGACCCTGCCGCCGACGGCGCACCCGGCCATGCCGCGCGCGGACCTCGGGGCCAACTCCCGGGCGGGCCGCCCGGATACGCCATGGGCGGCCCCTACGTAGGCGGCCCGTACGCCCCGCAAACCCCAGGAGGGCCCGGGGCCACCTACCAGAGCCCGGCGCCGTTCGGTGACCCGCCCGCGGTCGCCCTCGGGGGCTCCACGCCGGCAGGACGGCCCACTCCGGGAGCCCCGCTGACTCCGGAGACCCCGCACACTCCCGGCGCCCCACAGATTCCTGGCGCCCCGCCGACCCCCAACACACCGAACACCCCGGCAGGCGCCGCGTCGCCGTACGGCCCGCAGGAGCAGGCCGGTTCGGGCGCGAGTGGGGGCGGGGGTGGGTCGTACGGTCAATGGAATCCGTACGCGAACAGCCCCACGATGCCTTACCAGGGCGGCTATCAGGGTGCTCGGCCGGAGTTCTACCAGGGCAGCGCGCCCACGCCGCCGTACGCCGGTGGTCAGGGGCCGATGTATCCCGGCGGCCAGGGGCCTGTCGGTGGCGGATCGCCCGGCGGGCGTCGGCGTCGGATGCCGGTCGGGGCGGTCCTCGCCCTTGTCGTGGCCGTCGCGATGGTCGTCGTGGGTGGGGTGTGGGCCGTGGCCTCGCTGAGCGGCGGCAAGGACACGGCGGCGACGAAGGAGGCGTCCCCGTCCGCGTCGGTGTCGGCGGCCGGATCCGCGTATCCGTACGGCGAGGACGTCGGGCTCAAGAAGGCGCTGCAGACCGGGGATTGTGTGCACGCGGTGTGGACCGGGACGGCGTTCGCCTCGCGGCCGAACCTGGGGGTCGTGAGCTGTGCGCACGATGTTCCGGACGGGCAGGTGATGGCGGTCGACACGGCGAGCGACTTCGCCGACGCGCGTGACCACGGGGCGGAGCGGTGCGCGGGGAAGGTGAGGGAGGCGGCCGGATCCCTGGCCGATGCGGGTGTCTACGCGCTCACGCCGACGGAGGCGGGCTTCGGGGCGGCCGGGCGCGGTACGGCGTGTCTCGTCCTCGGTCGGCATGTGCCGATCGGCGGCGAGATAGGGCGCTTCCGTAGCACCGGGTCGAACGTGTGGACCACCGAGATGAGCCTCGGTGACTGCTGGTCGTACGTCGACCACAAGACCTACTTCACCGCGACCCTGACCGACTGTGCCGATCAGCACACCGACCAGGTGATCGGTTTCGTGACGGCCCCGAGCACGATGACGTTCCAGGAGGCGCTGCAGCAGGGGAACAAGCTGTGCGGCAACAAGTTCGAGTCGACTTGGGCGCCCGGATCCGACCGTTCCGTCTTCGGGTATCTGTCCGACGAGAGCAACTGGAAGGCCGGATTCAACTCTGTCGTGTGCACCGTGGGGCAGGCCGACCGCTCCCGGACGACCGGGGCGATATCGTCCTCCGGCACGACCGCCTGAGGGCTGTCCGCCGCGAATTCACCGGGAGTTGGCCTGCCCGTCGCCCACGGGTGCCAGCCTCCCGGACCGGGGTACCGGGTCGGGAGGGGACACGCATGGAGAGTGGGCCGGCGATCTTCGCGGGGTCGGTGTTCGCCCTGTTCGGAGGCGCGCTGCTGCTGTGGACCGCGGTCAGGGTCCGGCACCGCGAACCCGTCGCCCAAGGTGTGAACCCGGTCGCATCGGCGACCCTCGCGAGCCTCGCCGCGATCGCCGCCCTGCTCCTCGGAACCTGGTGCTTCCTGCACGTCTGAGCGCCGCGCCGGAGCTGCGGCGCGGGCAAGTAAGAGATCACCGTCCGGATGGCTCCGAAAAGGCCGGTGGGGACTCCGGGCGGCAGGAATGGCGGTAGTCGGGTTACCGTTCGAGTGGCCGTTGCGGGCTTTTCCCGTTTGACACGGGGGCGGGATGTACCGTCACACTCCGCAGCGTCACCATGACCCGACCCCGGGACTCAGCAACCCCGGGGGAGGCCCCAGCGTCGACCGGAGAGAAGAGCGAAGTTGTCCCCGACCAGCGAGACCGCACACGGCGGCCGCCGACTCGTCATCGTCGAGTCCCCTGCCAAGGCGAAGACGATCAAGGGCTACCTCGGCCCCGGATATGTCGTCGAGGCGAGCGTCGGGCACATCCGCGACCTTCCCAACGGCGCCGCGGAGGTGCCCGAGAAGTACACCGGCGAGGTCCGTCGCCTCGGTGTGGATGTCGACCACGACTTCGCGCCGATCTATGTGGTCAACGCCGATAAGCGGGCCCAGGTCAAGAAGCTCAAGGACCTGCTCAAGGACTCCGACGAACTCTTCCTCGCCACCGATGAGGACCGCGAGGGCGAGGCCATCGCGTGGCACCTCCTCGAGGTCCTGAAGCCCAAGGTCCCGGTCAAGCGCATGGTGTTCCACGAGATCACCAAGGACGCGATCCGCGCCGCCGTCGCCAACCCGCGCGACCTCAACCAGCCCCTGGTCGACGCCCAGGAGACCCGCCGTATCCTCGACCGCCTCTACGGCTACGAGGTCTCGCCGGTCCTGTGGAAGAAGGTCATGCCGCGCCTGTCGGCCGGCCGTGTCCAGTCCGTCGCCACCCGGCTCGTCGTCGAGCGGGAGCGCGAGCGCATCGCGTTCCGTTCCGCCGAGTACTGGGACCTGACCGGCACCTTCGGCACCGGCCGGGCGGGCGACGCGAGCGACCCGTCGACCCTTGTCGCACGCCTCCAGGCCGTCGACGGCAAGCGCGTCGCCCAGGGTCGCGATTTCGACTCCCTGGGCCAGATCAAGGGCGCGAACACCCTCCACCTCGACGAGGCCAACGCCCGCGCGCTGGCCGCCGCCCTGGAGGACACGCGGTTCGCCGTCCGGTCCGTCGAGTCGAAGCCGTATCGACGTTCGCCGTACGCCCCGTTCCGTACGACGACGCTCCAGCAGGAGGCCAGCCGCAAGCTCGGCTTCGGCGCCAAGGCCACCATGCAGGTCGCGCAGAAGCTGTACGAGAACGGCTACATCACCTACATGCGTACGGACTCCACGACCCTGAGCGAGACGGCGATCACCGCCGCCCGCGCCCAGGTGACGCAGCTGTACGGCGCCGACTACCTGCCGGCCCAGCCGCGCGTGTACGCCGGCAAGGTCAAGAACGCCCAGGAGGCGCACGAGGCGATCCGCCCGTCGGGTGATCGTTTCCGCACGCCCGCCGAAACCGGCCTGACCGGCGACCAGTTCAGGCTCTACGAGCTCATCTGGAAGCGGACCGTCGCCTCCCAGATGAAGGACGCGGTCGGCAACTCCGTCACCGTGAAGATCGCGGGCACCTCGTCCGACGGCCGGGACGTCGAGTTCAGCGCCTCCGGCAAGACGATCACCTTCCACGGCTTTTTGAAGGCCTACGTAGAGGGCGCCGACGACCCGAACGCCGAGCTGGACGACCGCGAGCGCCGGCTGCCGCAGGTCGCCGAGGGCGACGCGCTCAGCGCCGAGGAGATCACGGTCGACGGGCACGCCACCAAGCCCCCGGCCCGCTACACCGAGGCCAGCCTCGTCAAGGAGCTCGAAGAGCGCGAGATCGGCCGCCCGTCGACGTACGCGTCGATCATCGGCACGATCCTCGACCGCGGCTACGTCTTCAAGAAGGGCACGGCCCTGGTGCCGTCCTTCTTGTCCTTCGCCGTGGTCAACCTCCTGGAGAAGCACTTCGGGCGGCTCGTCGACTACAGCTTCACCGCCAAGATGGAGGACGACCTCGACCGCATCGCCAGCGGCGAGGCACAGGCCGTGCCGTGGCTGCGGCGCTTCTACTTCGGCGAGGGCGAGGCGACGGGCGCGGCCGAGGCCGGCAACGGCGACGGCGATCACCTGGGCGGCCTCAAGGAACTCGTCACCGACCTGGGCGCGATCGACGCCCGCGAGGTGTCGTCCTTCCCGGTCGGCAACGACATCATGCTGCGCGTCGGCCGCTACGGCCCCTACGTGGAGCGCGGCGAGAAGGACTCCGAGAACCACCAGCGCGCCGATGTGCAGGAGGACCTGGCCCCCGACGAGCTGACGGTCGAGCTCGCGGAGGAGCTGCTCGCCAAGCCGAGCGGTGACTTCGAGCTCGGTGCCGACCCGGAGTCGGGCAACCAGATCATCGCCAGGGACGGCCGCTACGGCCCGTACGTCACCGAGGTGCTCCCCGAGGGCACCCCGAAGACCGGCAAGAACGCCGTCAAGCCGCGTACGGCCTCGCTGTTCAAGTCGATGACCCTCGACACGGTGACGCTCGCCGACGCCCTCAAGCTGATGTCGCTGCCGCGCGTCGTCGGCAAGGACGCCGAGGGCGTGGAGATCACCGCGCAGAACGGGCGCTACGGGCCGTACCTGAAGAAGGGCACGGACTCCCGTTCGCTGACGGCCGAGGACCAGCTCTTCACGATCACCCTCGAAGAGGCGCTGGAGATCTACTCCCAGCCCAAGCAGCGCGGCCGGGCCGCGGCCAAGCCGCCGCTGAAGGAACTGGGCACCGACCCGGTCAGCGAGAAGCCCGTCGTCGTCAAGGACGGCCGCTTCGGGCCGTACGTCACCGACGGCGAGACCAACGCGACCCTGCGCTCCGACGACAGCGTCGAGGAGATCACCCCGGAGCGCGGCTACGAGCTGCTCGCCGAGAAGCGGGCCAAGTCGCCCGCCAAGAAGACGGCGAAGAAGGCCCCGGCGAAGAAGACGGCGGCCAAGAAGGCGCCCGCCAAGAAGACGACGACGGCGAAGAAGACCGTCGCTAAGAAGACGACGACGGCCGCCAAGAAGACGACCACCGCCGCCAAGACCGCGACGGCCAAGAAGACGGCCACCTCCAAGGTGACGTCCGAGGACTGACCCGCGCACCGGTCGTCGGCTTCGGGTCGGCGACTTCGGTTTCGCGTCCTCCACATCGGTCACTTCGGCTTCGCGAAACGAACGCCCCGGCATCACTTTGGTGTCGGGGCGTGTGCAGGTCCGGGCGGGCGCGGCTTGTTGTCGGTGGCTGCCGATAGGCTGAAAGCATGACGCCAGCCGAGCAGCCAACGGCCCACCAGCCGGCCCCCGACGACGCCCTTGTCGCGGACTCCCGCGAGCGTGCCGTCCGCGCCCTGCTGCGCCAACCGCAGCTCAAGCGGCTGTGGAGCGCACAGCTCGTGACGGGTGTCGGTGACACCCTCGCCCTGCTGGTCCTGGTCGTGCTCGCCTTCCAGGCGGCGATCTTCCAGGGCTCGTTCGGCGGTGGTTATCGGGGCGTTGCGTTCGCGGTGGCGACCGTCTTCGGGGCGCGCATCCTGGCGACGCTGCTCTTCGGGGCGGTGCTGCTCGGCCCGCTCACTTCGCTCACCTCCCAGGACGGGCCGCTCGACCGGCGCTGGACCATGGTCGGCGCGGACGGTCTGCGGGCCGCGCTGCTGATCGTCGCCCCGCTGTGGATCGACTGGACTCCGGACAACGCACTGGCCGTGCTCCTGGTGACCGCCTTCGTGACCGGAGTCGCCGAGCGCTTCTGGACGGTGTGCCGCGAGAGCGCCGGGCCCGCCCTGCTGCCGGCCCCGCCGCTGGAGGGCGCCACGGTCCGGCCGCTGCCCGATCACATGGACGCGCTGCGCCGGCTCTCGCTGCGCACGAGCTTCGTGGCGATCCCCCTCGCCGCCGCGACTCTCGTCGCGGCGGCCCTGCTCAACAACCTGCTGGGCACGGGCGTCGCCTGGTTCGACCAGCACCAGGCCGCGCTCGGTTCGTACGTCGCTGCCGGACTGTTCGCCGCGTCGCTCTCGGTGCTGACCGCCCTGGAACTGCCCGGAATCCGCACCCCGCGCGCGCGGTCGCCGCTCGAAGGGCTGCGCCGCCCCAGGACCGGTACCGGCGTCGACAAGGGCCGTACGGGGGCGATCGCGCTGCTCGTGGTCGCCTGCGCGGCCGTCGCCGCGGCGATCTCCGCCGCCGTCGCCGTATCCGTTCTCCAGGCCAAGGATCTGCACGGCGGCCCGGTGACCTTCGGGCTGCTGGTCCTCGGGCTGACCGGCGGGGTCGTGGTCGGCATCCGTACGGCGCCCGCCCTGCTGCCCACGCTGTCACGGCGCCGCCTGCTGACCCTCGCCATCGCCTTCACCGGCATCGCGCTGCTCGCCGCGGGCCTGGTCCCGGACGTCACCACCGTGCTGCTGATCGTCGCGCTGGCCGGTATCGGCGCGGGCGTGGCCGCCAACACCGGGCACACCCTGCTCGACCAGGAGGCCGAGGACTACCGGCGGCCCCGCACGACCGAGCACCTGCACGCGGTCGTCCGGGTCGCGGTGGCGCTCGGTGCGCTGATCGCCCCCCTGGTGGCGGCGCTGATCGGCCCGCACCGCCTGGAGAACGGCAAGTTCGTGTTCGCGCATGGCGGTGCCGCGTTCACGCTGATGCTGGTCGGTGCCCTGCTGCTGCCGGTCGCCGCGCTGGTGCTGGCCAAGGTCGACGACCGCGCGGGAGTGCCGCTGCGGCACGATCTGCGGGACGCGCTGCTCGGTGGCGACGACCCGGACACGGTGCCCGCGAGCACCGGCTTCTTCATCGCCCTGGAGGGCGGCGACGGCGCCGGGAAGTCCACCCAGGCCGAGGCCCTCGCCGAGTGGATAAGGGGCAAGGGACACGAGGTCGTGCTCACCCGCGAGCCCGGCGCGACACCGGTCGGCAAGCGGCTGCGGTCGATCCTCCTCGACGTGTCGTCGGCGGGACTGTCCCACCGCGCGGAGGCGCTGTTGTACGCCGCCGACCGCGCGGAGCACGTCGACACCGTCGTACGGCCCGCCCTGGAGCGCGGCGCGGTCGTCGTCTCCGACCGCTACATCGACTCGTCCGTCGCCTACCAGGGCGCGGGCCGTGACCTGTCCCCGACGGAGATCGCCCGCATCAACCGCTGGGCGACCGACGGACTGGTCCCGCACATGACCGTTCTGCTGGACGTGGACCCGGAGACCGCCCGCGAGCGGTTCACCGAGGCGCCGGACCGACTGGAGTCGGAGCCCGCCGAGTTCCACGCGCGCGTACGGTCCGGTTTCCTGACCCTGGCCGCCGCCGACCCGAGCCGCTACCTGGTGGTGGACGCGGGCCAGGAGCCGGAGGCCGTCACCACGGTGATCCGGCACCGACTCGACACTGTCCTGCCGCTCTCCGAGGCCGAGATCAAGGCCCAGGAGGAAGCGCGCAAGGCCGCCGAGGAGGAGGCCCGTCGCAAGGCGGAGGAAGAGGCCGCCCGCAAGGCCGAGGAGGAGCGCCTGGAGCGTGAGCGCCAGGAGCAGCTCGCCCAGCTGCGCGCCGAGGAGGAGGAGCGCAAGCGGCGCGAGCTGGAGGAGGCCCAGCGCCGCGAGGCGGAACGCCAGGCGGAGGAGGCCCGGCAGCGCGCCGAGGACGCACGCAGGCGTGCCGAGGAGGAGAAGGCTCGCCTCCTCGCCGAGGAAGAGGCCCGCGCCGCCGAGGAGGCCCGCCGCAGGGCCGAGGCCGACCGGCTCCGCAAGCAGGCCGAGGACGAAGCCCGGCTGCGCGCCGAGGCGGAGGCACGGCGGCTGGAGAAGCAGCGCAAGGCCGAGGCGGCCCTGCTCGCGGCCGAGGAGGCCCGCCGGTTGGCGGCGGAGGCGGCGGCCGCGGCGGAGCTGGCGGCTCGCCAGCCGACGGCTCCGGTGATCCCGGCCGCCCCGGAGGGCAGGCCCGAGGCGTCGACCGTGCCTACGCCGGTGGTCAAGCCGGCGGGTGCGGGTACTGGCACGGGCGCGCGTGGGCGGTCGGCGGAGGATACGGCTGTGCTGCGGCCGGTGAGCTCCGGTTCCGGTTCCGGGGACGAGACGGCTGTGTTGCGGTCGGTGTCCGGGGATTCCGGGGCACCCGATTCCGAAGTGCGCGACTCCGGCGTACGTGACTCCGAGACGACGGCCGAGTTGCCGCAACCGCCCGCTCCTGCGGGGGCCGCGGACGAGACGGCCGTACTGCCCCCGGTGTCGGCTGCCGAAGAGACGGCCGTGCTGCCGCCCGTACGGTCCGATGCTGCCGACGAGACTGCTGTGTTGCCGCCGGTCGGTGCCGCGGATGAGACGGCGGTGCTGCCGCCGGTGCGTGGGCAGGGTCCTTCGGACCGGGTGCCCGCGGGATTCTTCCGGGACGAGCGTCCGGCCGGCCGGACCGAAGGCGGCGAGGACCGCACACGCGAGCTGCCCCAGGTCGACGAGCAGGGTGCACCCCGGCGCCGGCCGCGCCCCGACTGGGCCGAGGAGACTCCCCTGGACGACCTGCCCTCGCTGGCCGACGAACTGCTCGGTCCGCGCGAGGACGGCGACTTCGACCGGGACGACGACGGCACCGGGCGGGGTCGTGGGCGGGGACGCGGTCGGGGGCGCAGGGGCTGACGGCGGCGGGGGTGCTGACCCGCGTTCCGCACCCCCGGACCCATGCTCCGCACCCCCCCCGGACCAGCGCTCCGCACCCCCGGACCCGCGTTCCGCACCCCTGATCCAGCGCACTGAAGCCGCTCCCGGCCCCCGTTGTCAGTGGTGGCCCGCACAATGGATCGCGTAACTCGAAACGTGACGAAAGGGCCGGTGACCCATGACCGTGTGGGATGACCTGGTGGGCCAGGAGAAGGTGAGCGAGCAGCTCGATGCCGCTGCTCGGGACGCCGATGCCTTCGTCACCGCGGCGACCACCGGTACGGCCCCGCCGGAGGCATCGAAGATGACGCACGCCTGGCTGTTCACGGGACCGCCCGGCGCGGGACGCAATCAGGCGGCGCGGGCCTTCGCCGCCGCACTTCAGTGCGTGAGCCCCGACCGCGCGCTCGGCGGCACCCCCGGCTGCGGCTTCTGCGACGGCTGTCATACGGCGCTGATCGGCACCCACGCCGACGTCACCACGGTCGCCGCGGTGGGTACGCAGATCCTCGCCGACGACATGCGGGACACGGTCCGCAAGTCGTTCACGTCACCGGCGACCGGCCGCTGGCAGATCATCCTCGTCGAGGACGCCGAGCGGCTGAACGAGAAGTCGGCCAACGCCGTCCTCAAGGCCGTGGAGGAACCCGCTCCCCGCACGGTCTGGCTCCTCTGCGCCCCCTCGATCGAAGACGTCCTGCCCACGATCCGCTCCCGCTGCCGGCACCTGAACCTGAGCACGCCCTCGGTCGAGGCCATCGCCGACCTGCTCGTACGGCGGGAGGGCGTCGAGCCGGCCGTGGCGGCGGCCGCCGCGCGCGCCACGCAGGGCCATGTCGACCGGGCCCGTCGGCTGGCCACGGACCCGGCGGCGCGCGAGCGCCGGGCGACCGTACTGAAGCTGCCGTTGCGTGTCGAGGACGTCGGCGGTTGCCTCAAGGCGGCCCAGGAGTTGGTGGACGCCGCTTCCGAGGACGCGAAGCAGTTGGCCGAGGAGATGGACGACAAGGAGACCGAGGAGATGAGGGCCGCGATGGGCGGCGGCCAGGGCAGCCGGATGCCGCGGGGCACGGCCGGAGTGATGAAGGACCTGGAGGACAAGCAGAAGCGCCGGAGAACGCGTACGCAGCGCGACAGCCTCGACCTCGCGCTGACCGACCTCACCGCGTTCTACCGGGATGTCCTCGCCCTCCAGTTCGGTTCCCGGGTGGCGATCGCCAACGCGGACGCCGAGGACGCGCTGGAGCGGCTCGCGCGCGCCGGTTCCCCGGAGTCCACGCTGCGCCGTATCGAGGCGATCGGCGCGTGCAGAGTGGCGCTCGACCGGAATGTGGCGCCGTTGCTCGCGGTGGAGGCGATGACGTTGGCGCTCAGAGCGGGGTGAACCGGCTGCGCGGGCCGAGTAGGGGCTGATCTTTCGGGCGTGGGATTGACGGCGTAACTCGTCCGGGGTGGATCGCGCACGCAGGGCATTCAAGTGATCGCTCAGCGTTACGCTCGTTCGATGCAGATCAGGCGTCCCCATCGCCGGCCCAGCCGGAGCAGCCAGCCGAGTCAGCCCAGCGAGGCCGAGATCAGTCGAGGTCGCCGGAGCCGAGGCGGTCGTCGGACCGGCGGCACGCTGCTCGCCGTAGCCGCGCTGCTCGTGTCCGCGTGTTCCTCGGGGAGTTCGACGACGGCGACGAGTCCGGCCGCCGACGTGGCGCTGGCCCCGCTGCCGCAGTCGACGCCGTCCACCCTGACGTCGTACTACGGGCAGAAGCTCGGTTGGCACACCTGCGGTGTCCCCGGATTCGAGTGCGCCACGATGAAGGCGCCGCTGGACTACGCCAAGCCCGCCGCGGGGGACATCCGGCTCGCGGTCGCCCGCAAGAAGGCCACCGGCAAGGGCAAGCCGCTCGGTTCGCTGATGGTGAACCCGGGCGGGCCGGGCGGTTCGGCGGTCGGCTATCTCCAGCAGTACGCCGGGATCGGCTACCCGGCGGAGGTCCGCGCCCGCTACGACATGGTCGCGATGGACCCCCGCGGCGTCGCCCGCAGCGAGCCCGTCGAGTGCCTCGGCGGGCGGGCCATGGACACGTTCACGCAGACCGACACGACCCCCGACGACCAGCGCGAGACCACTCAACTCGTGGGCGAGTACAAGAAGTTCGCGGAGGGCTGCGGTGCGCACTCGCCCGATGTCCTGCGCCACGTCTCGACCATCGAGGCGGCGCGGGACATGGACATGCTGCGGGCGGTGCTGGGGGACAAGAAGCTGACGTACGTCGGGGCGTCGTACGGGACGTTCCTCGGGGCGACGTACGCGGGACTGTTCCCGGACCGGGTCGGCCGTGTCGTCCTGGACGGCGCGATGGACCCGTCGCTGCCCGCGCGCCGGATGAACCTCGACCAGACGGCGGGCTTCGAGACGGCGTTCCAGTCCTTCGCGAAGGACTGCGTGCGGCAGACCGACTGCCCGCTCGGCGGCAAGGGCACGAGGCCCGCGAAGGTCGGGACGAACCTGAAGGCATTCTTCCGCAAGCTCGACGCGCACCCGATCCCCACCGGCGACGCGGACGGCCGCAAGCTCGGCGAGGCGCTCGCCACCACCGGCGTGATCGCGGCGATGTACGACGAGGCGGCCTGGCCGCAGTTGCGCGAGGCGCTCACGTCGGCGATGAAGGAGAAGGACGGCGCGGGCCTGCTCGTCCTCTCCGACAGCTACTACGAGCGTGACGCCGACCGCCGGTACTCGAACCTGATGTTCGCCAACGCCGCCGTGAACTGCCTTGATCTGCCGGCCGCGTTCTCGACCCCCGACCAGGTCGAGAAAGCCCTCCCCGCCTTCGAGAAGGCGTCCCCGGTCTTCGGCGAGGGCCTCGCCTGGGCCTCCCTGAACTGCGCGTACTGGCCGGTCAAGGCGACGGGCGAACCCCACCGCATCGAGGCGAAGGGCGCCGCCCCGATCGTGGTCGTCGGCACGACCCGCGACCCGGCGACCCCGTACCGCTGGGCCCAGTCCCTGGCCCACCAGCTCTCCTCGGCCCGTCTGCTGACGTATGTGGGGGACGGCCACACTGCGTACGGGCGAGGTAGTGCGTGCATCGACTCCGCGATCGACCGGTATCTGCTCCGGGGGACGGCGCCGGGGGAGGGGAAGCGCTGCTCGTAGCCTCGGCGCGGCTGTGTTCGGGGGTGCCTCCGGGGGGTGTACGGAGCACCCCCGGAAACTGTGTAGACTTTCCGACGTTGCTGATCGCACCATGGTGTGGACAGCGCGCCGCCTTAGCTCAGATGGCCAGAGCAACGCACTCGTAATGCGTAGGTCTCGGGTTCGAATCCCGAAGGCGGCTCTGCCGAAGCCTCAGGACTCACTCGCCGTGACCTGGGGCTTTTGCTTTTCCGTGTGACCTTGACCTTGCGATTCGCGCTCAACGGACATGCGTGGTCTAGGCGCCGTAATGCGTAGGTTCGGGATGACGTGGTGGCCATTTGGTGGCCAAGCGTGCAGCCGCCGTGCAAACGGGCTCCTGCTCGGCCGCGCAACTGGGGGCACGCAGGGGAACGGCTGTTGTGTCGACCCGACAATCGCGCCTTCCAACTGCCCCTTGCCGACACTGGCGCGATGTCCGAGATCCTGCTGGATGCTCAGTGGGCGGTTCGTGAGTCCATGAGTGGTTCTGGTGTCGCCTGATGGTGTGGGCGAAGCCGAACTCGGTGCGGCACAGGCGGGCGGCGACTGGCGTGCGCGGCTCGCGGCCGTGCTCCGCGTCTGTGCAGCCGAGCGAGCCGGCTCGCGTTGGCGCTCCGTGGAGCTCCGGCGGCACCGAAGGTGCCGTGAACCGCGTCAAAAATTCAAGGGGCGGCTCTACGGACGCGCCGAACTCGAACTCCTCCGTAGGATGATCCCGCGCTCGTAACCCTCCGCGACCGCTCCCCAAGATCTGTGCCAGAGCCCAGAGCCCAGAGCCCAGAGCCCGCGGACAAAGGCACCTTATCGACGCGGTCGACCGAACGTCAGTCGTCGGCCGGGGGCCTTGCCTCCGGCAGGGGCAGCTCCCTCCCCGACAGTCTCACCGGCGGGGCCCGCATGCGTGTTCATCGGCTCGATCCGGCGTAGCACTCCCAGCAGCGGACCGGTCATGACCGTGGTCAGCACCGCCATCACGACAAGCACCGAGTAGAACTGTGAGTCGATGAGCCCCAGTTGGAGTCCTACGGTGAGGATCACCACCTCAGTCAGACCCCGGGTGTTCATCAACACGGCGATCGGCAGCGCATCGCTGCGCGGCATGCCCGACAGCCAGGCGCCCAGATAGGCTCCGAGCATCTTCGTCGCGACCGCCACGAACAGCATCACCAGCAGGCTACCGATGTGCGAGGCGCGAAACGCGGCGAGATCGACCCGTGTACCAGCCACGACGAAGTAGATCGGCAGCAGGATCTGCATAGCCGACTTCTCCAATCCGTCCATGACCGCGACGCGCAGCCTGTTCTCGTCGCTCTCCCTGGGCGTGATCGCACCGAAGATGAACGCGCCGAAGATGAAGTGGATGCCCAGCCACTCCGCGGCCGCGCATGTGCCCATCAGACCAGTGACCAACACGAGCATGGTGCCTGCCGAGTCCTTCACACCGTCCTTGCGACCGCGCAGCAGCCTGGCCACCAGCGGGCGCACAACCAGGACGACGGCGGCCAGATATACGGGCACGAGAGTCATGCGCCACGACTGAGCCGAACTGTAGAACGCGGCGACCACGGCGAGGCAGGCCCACGCGATCAGGTCGTTCATGGCTGCCGCCCCCATCGCGATGCGGCCGATGTACGAACGGTTCAACCCCTGATCGGCGAGGATACGCGCCAGCACGGGAAACGCGGTCACGGACATAGCCACCCCGATGAACAGGACGAAGCCCGTACCGCCCGACGGACCGTGCTCCTGGGCATAGAGCATCGCCGCCAGGCAGCCGCCGACCAAGGGCAGCAGTACCGAGCCGACGGCGACGCCGAGCGCCCGCCGGCCGTTGCTTCGCAGAAAGGTACGGTCCATCTCGTAGCCGATGACGAACATGAACAGGGCAAGGCCGACATTGGCCAACGCCCCGAGAAGGGGCCGCACTTCGTCGTACGGGATGGTCTCCCGCCAGGGTCCCCACGAATCAGACAGCAGCGTGGAGCCCAACGCGATACCCGCGACGATCTCGCCGACGACAGCCGGCTGGCCCAGTCTGCGTGCCCCGACCGCGCAGAACCGGGCCATTCCGATGACCACGGCGAGGGAGAGGAAGAACACCGCGGTCTGATCGTTCATCGCTGTGCGCCTGCGCCCCTGCCGGCCGGTCCTCTCATCGCGGCCCGTCCGATGAGATCCCGCATCACCTCACTGGGCCCGGCGGCAATCGTGGCCGCTCGGGCGTCGCGGTATGCCCGGGCCGCGTCGGACTGCTCAAGGTAGCCGTGCGCCCCTTGCAGTTGCAGACTGGTGTCGGCCAGCCGGCACGCCAGCTCGGTGGTGTAGAGCTTGGCCATCGAGCACTCCTCGGTGGGCAGCTCTCCCTGGTCGTAGAGCCAGGCGGTGTGGTGAACAAGCTGCCGGGCAGCCGCCAGCTCGGTGACGAGATCCGCGACGCGGTGCACGGGCGCCTGCTTCTCCGCGAGAACACTGCCCGCAACTCGACGTCCCCGGAGGAAACCGCGCAGGTCGTCGAGACTCTGCTCGATGCCACCCAGTGCCAGCGTGGCCGCCACCAACCGCTCCAGCTGCAGTCCTCGCACGAGGTAGTAGAAGCCGCTGTTGAGCCGTCCGATCAGACGGTCCGCCGGAACACGCACGTCGTCGTAGACGACGGTGGCCGTCCCGGCCGAACGCCAGCCGAGTGTCCGCACGGGCGCACGGCTGATACCGGGAAGGTCGGAGTCGACCACCAGCAGAGACAGCCCCGTCATACCCGACTTGTCGGAGTCGGCGGACGCGCCGGTGCGGACGGCGACGACGGCGAAGTCCGCCACCATGCCGTTGCTGACCATCGTCTTGGTGCCGTTGACCACATAGTGATCGCCGTCCGGAGTTGCCGTGGTGGTCAGCCCCGCGAGATCGGACCCGGCTGCCGGCTCGGTGATCGCCAGGGCCGCCACGGAGTCGCCCCGCACCGCCGGCTCCAGATACGTGCGGCGCAGCTCACGACTGCCGACCCAGGCGAGGTAGTGGGTGGCCATGTACGCATGGACGGAGACGGCGGCCCGCAGACCTCCGAATCCCGTGCGTCCGAGCTCCTCCAGGAAGACGACCGAAGTGAACATGTCCCGGCCGCCGCCCACGCTGCTCGCGTGGAGCAGCCCGAGGTAGCCCTGCTCCCCGAACAGCTTCCACAGCTCACGGGGGAGTCCGTCCTCCTGCTCCCAGCGCGCGGCGTCGGGCAGCACCTCGGCGGCCAGGAAAGTACGGACCTTGGCCCGGAACACCTCGTGATCCGCGGTGAAATAGGGGGATCTCACGATCCGCTCCTCCTCCGTTGTGTCAGCAAAGCGAGAGTTCACGGTTCAGCAAGCGGAAGAACTCCGAGGCACGGTCCTGGAGGTAGAAATGACCGCCGGGCACGCCGTGGCTCCTGATCCCATGGGGTGCCAGCGTCCGCCAGGCCGCCACGGCCTCTGGCGGTGCCACCTCGTCATCCGTCCCCCAGAAGGTTGTGACGGGCACGGGAACAGGCGGCGGTGTCCGGTGCCACCAGGTCTCGGCAAGCTGGATGTCCGCACGGAGCATGGGTTCGAGTACGGCCATGAGGTGCGGATTGGCCAGTACCTCCCGGGGCGTTCCGGCCAGCCGGCCGAGTTCGCCTCTGAACTGCTCGTCCGGCAGGTCATGGATCGCGGGGAGGGCACGCTGTACACCGGGTGCCCTGCAGCCGGAGAGGATGACGTGTTCGGGCCGACGACTCTTGCCGCGTACCACCGTCTCGTACGTCAGCATGGCGCCCATGCTGTGGCCGAAGAGCACGTACGGAGACCGTACCTGCTCGTCCAATGCGTCGCCGAAGGCCTCGGCCAGTGCCCGCCAGTCACGGAACGGGGGTTCACGCAGCCGGCTCTCCCGACCGGGCAGCCGTACCCCGACGAATTCGACGTCCGCGGGAAGCCGGTCACTCCACGTACCGAACGCCGCGGCCCCTGCTCCGGCGTACGGCACACAGACCAGCCGGAGCCTGGCCGTCGGCCGTGTGGCAGGACGGTGGAACCACCGCCCTGACTCTTTGCTCCGCGTACTCGTCGCGATGCTCATATTGGCTCTCCGGGCAAGGTTTTCTCTGGCACTTTCGGCGATTCGGCCCGCACTGTGGGCCGCTGCGGCGTGGTGTCCAGGACACGGCGACCGCCGCGTGTGACCAGGGCGGTGAGCAGACCGGCGAGCAGACCCCAAAAGGCGGAGCCGATTCCCAGCAGTGTCATGCCGGAGGCGGTGGCCAGGAACGTGACCACCGCGGACTCCCGCCACTTCTCGTCCGAGAGCGCCGAAGAGAGGGAGCCCGCGATGGTCCCGAGCAGACCCAGTCCGGCGATCCCCAGCACGAGGGCGGCGGGCAGCGCGGTGAGCAGGGAGCCCACCGCACCGCCGAAGATGCCGACGCAGAGGTAGAACACGCCGGCCCAGACGGCCGCCAGATAGCGTCTGTCCCGGTCCTCGTGGGCCTCTCGGCCGGTACAGATGGCGGCGGTGATGGCGGCGAGGTTGAGCCCGAAGCAGCCGAACGGAGCCAGCAGCAGATTCACTCCGCCGGTCCAGCCGATCAGTGGTGAGATGGGGACGCCGTATCCCTCGTTGCGCAGTACTGCTACCCCTGGCAGGTTCTGCGAGGCCATGGTCACGATGAAGAGCGGCAGCCCCACACTGACGATCACCTGCCAGGAGAATTCGGGAGCCGTGAAGATCGGTGCGGCAACGGCGAGTTCCACCTTGCCCAGTTGCAGCGAGCCTTCCGTGGCGGCGGCCGTGGCGCCCACGGCCAGAGCTGCGAGGACGGCGTACCGGGGTAGCCAGCGTCGGCACAGCAGGTACGTCGCGAACATGGGAAACACCACGGCGAAGCCGCCGTGCATGGTGCTGAACAGCTGGGTGCCGAACTGAACGAGCACCCCGGCGAGGAGTCCCGCGGTCAGGGGCACCGGGATCCGGTCCATGATCCGCTCGAACCGGCCTGTCGCTCCGCTGAGTGTGATGAAGGCCGCCGAGACCACGAAGGCACCGACAGCCTGCGCCATGGTCACTCCCTTGAGGCCACTGGCCATCAGGGCGGCACCGGGTGTGGACCATGCCGTGACCACGGGGGTGCGGTAGCGAAGGGACAGCCCGATGCAGGTGACTCCCATGCCGATGCCCAGGACCAGCATCCATGAGGCGAGTTCATCGGATGTGGCGCCCGCGGCCTTGGCCGCTGTGAAGACGATCGCCGCTGAGCTGGTGATGCCTATCAGCACCGCGATCAGACCGGCGACTACCGCCGAGGCCGGCGCCGCCCGCTGCAGCTGCCAGGCAAGGGACTGCTTCAGCTGACTGCCCTCCCCGGAAGCGGGTCGGTCTCCATCGCGGCTGCCAGAGCCCCGAACGTGCTGTCGGTGAAGATCAGGTCCGGGGCCAGCGCTCCTTCACCGAGTTCCGCCTCGATCTCGGCCAGTAGCCGCACAGCGGTGAGGGAGTCCCCGCCCAGATCGAAGAAGTCGGCGTCTGGTTGCACTGCCTCCGCGCCGAACAGACCCGCCCATATCCGGGCGAGTATGGCGGTACGCGATCCATCGGCGAGGTCCGGCACCGCTCCCGGTGCGGCAGGCTGTCCGTCCACCACGGCGAGATCCGCGACCACGGCGAACCGATCCGGCGGCACCGCCGAGGGCAGGCTCCGGGCGATGAGTTCGCGCAGCTCCTGTTCGAGCTCGCGCTGCGTCGGGCCGCCGTCGAACGGGGACGCCGATGCTGCCTCCAGCGCCCTCCCGGCCGCTGCCTCGGGCCGTCGCGCGTACACGTTGTGACAAGGCGTCAGGAGCAGTCGCGGATCCTGTTCGTGCGCGACCTCGAACCCCCGGGAGCGGAGCTCCTTGAGGACGGTATCCAGCCGACCGTCGGTGTCGTGGACCTCCATGACGATCTGCTCGATCCGGGGCCACAGTGCCTCCCCGACCCCTTCGAGGACCTCGGCCTCCGCCTTCTCCACATCGATCTTCAGCAGATCGATGTGCCGAAGCCCGAGTTCGTCCGCCAGACACGCGAGCGTGGTGACCCGCACGCGCCTGTGCTCGGCGCGCATCCGGTCCGCGACGAGCCGGTCCAGCTGCGCTCCCTTCTCGGCGTTCTGCCCAGTGAGCAGGTAGCCCTTCAGCACGGCGAGATCCTCGGAGGCGTCGGCGAACCGGCCCGACATCACGCTGTTGTTGGGATAGAAGGTGAACTCGGTCTCGCCTTCGGCACGGCCCAGCGCACCGCACAGCAAGGTGGCGTCCACCCCATGGAGTTCGGCGTTCAGCGCGACCGCCTCTGCCAGTTCCGCGACCGGCTCCACGGCGATGACCCGGGCACCGGGACTGTGCAGCGCGGCGCACAGCGTGAACATGCCTATGTTCGCTCCGACGTCCACCACCACCGCGCCGGGCGGCAAAGTGATGCCGTGTCTGAAATAGGCGTTCTCGGCGAAGATCTCCCGGTGGAGGAAGTCCGTCTCGCTGCGATTGAATCCAGCGACGCGCACCCCACTCGCCGGCTCGTGCCAGCTGAGGTCACCGAGTCGCCCGGCTGCTTCGAGGGCGGCGGACCGGTGAAGCATCGGCGCCGCACCCGGGTCGGGCACGATCCGGGCAGAGAGCCTCCGCCCGTCCGTACTCTCGATGACGGCCGCATCGGCCACGGCGGGGTGCGTCCGCAGCACCTCGGCCAGTGCTCGTTCCCGAGAGCTGTCGGTGAAGTCGTTCATGTGCCCTTCCGGTCCTCGGTGGTCACGTCACGCAGGAACTCGCGGGCCAGGTCGACCAGTTCACTCCCTGCGTCGAAGGCCGTGAGGTGATCGCCTTCCGGCATGCTGCGCAGTTCTGCCCGCGGCAGGTGCGCCGCGATGAACTCGGAGCCCGCGGGGTGCGCCGTGGTGTCCTTCGCGCTGGTGACCACAAGGGTCGGCTGCCCGGCCGTGAGCAGCGGTCGACAGTCGGTGGACATGATCGCCCCGTTCAGCAGGCCGTAGCGGTACAGCAGTTCGGACGTCGCGTACGGATGGATCAGGTAATGGGCGATGTCCTGGCGCAGCGCCTCCAGCGTTGCGGGGCGGCTCATCAGCCGGTGCATCCCGGCGGCCTGCTGCCGACCGCGCGCGACCATGGCCAGCAGCGACTCGACGTCCCGCTGATGCGCCGTCTTGGGTGCCTCGTCCCCGAGTTCGTAGTCCCCGTGCCAGAGACTCATGGAGGTGATGCGGTCCGAGCGGGCAGTCGCCGCCAGGGCGATCGCCGCACCTCCGCACAGCCCCATGGCGTGTGCCCGGGGAATGCCGAAGCCGTCGAGCACCGCGAGCAGGTCGTCGCCCTGGACGTCCAGGCTGTGGCCCACCAGCTCGCTGAGCCCGGATCCGTCGTCCCCCGCGAACAGCCCGCGGCTCTCCCAGGTCACGACGCGGTATGAGGAGGACAGCGCCGCCAACCAGTTCGACGCCAGCCCGACCGGCATACCGCAGGCGCTGACGACCGCGACCGCCGGCGCGGCCTCGGGCCCGGCCGCCCAGCAGCGCAACGGGCTGCCGTCGTAGGCGGGCACGACGATGGGCCGGCCGGGGAAGGCCGTCAGGACCTGGCGCGCCACATCTTCGAGCTGATCCTCGTCCGCAGCGCTGTCGGGCGGACGCAACGCCAAGCGTCGGCTGACGGCAAGTTCCGCGGCCGATAGCGGTCCGGGCTCCGGAACCATCTCGACCTCCGGGAGCCCGAGGGCACCGGTGAGCCGGTCGAGGAGGGCCTGAGCGGACGACGTTCCGTCTCCGGGGAACGGTTCGACAGGGGCGACTCTCACCCGCTCCGGCATGACCCGGGTGAGGGATGCCGTGTCGAGAAGGGCCTGCGCCAGCGCACTCAGCGACCCGGTGTCCGGCACGGCACCTACCGCGGTACTCGTCGGCATCAAGCCCCGGCCCTGGACGCGGGCCGGAAGGGCTGGTCTTGGGTCGTGCATTCGGCGAGCCGGTTGTGGCCGTACTCGTCAGCACCGCTGACCAGCACCGCTCCGTAGCGTTCGAGGCTGACCCGACCGCCGTACTCCTCGATGTCCGTGGTGCCGGGGTAGATCTCCACGGAGGTGGGCACGTAACGGGACGCGAAGCCCATGCGCATGTCCTTGGTCCTGCCTTCGTGCGGATGCGAGGCGTGCATCAGCGTGGACCAGAACACGATGAACTGCCCCGCCCTCATCTCCATGGACACGGCTTTCGACTCGTCGGGCTTCCAATCCGGGTCGATCTGCAGTTCGCGGTAGTCGTAGCCGAAGAATCCCCGTCGTACGCCGTCCTTCTCGACGGAGGTGTTGTCACTCGGGTCGTAGTGCATCCGTTTGGTCTCGTCGTAGAACATGGTGCGGTGCGTGCCGGGAATGAACTGCAGACAGCCCATGTCGACGGAGGCCTCGGTGAACGCGCACCACACGGTGATGGTGCCGCCGAAGTCCGAGCCGCCGGGCCACTGGATCTGCGGGGTACCCGAGGCGTTGGCGAAGGTGTCCGCCTGGTGCCAGTCGGTGCCCTCGTCGCCCGCGTACTTCGGGAAGAACTCGGTGCGCCAGCACAGCGCGTCCGGGCCGAGGATGCTGGAGACCCGGTGGACGATCTCCGGTCGGGTGATGTGCTCCGCCAGGAAACCGTGATCGAGGTGGCGGTCGTAGTTGGATATGTTCGTCGCGCCGGACACCGCCGCCTCGTCCTGGTAGACGGCGGCACTGCGGTCCAGTAATTCCAGGCGGGTGCGTCCCCACGTCTTCTTGATCTCGTCGGGTTCGTACAGCGTGAAGGGGCCGGCGTAGCCGTTGCGGTGAAAGGCCGCCAGTTCCTCGTCGCTGAGGGAGAAGTTGGAGTGCTGTGCGGTGGTCACGTGTCTCTCCGAGGTGGATGCACGGCCGATTCGGCCGGATGTGTTCAGACGGTGGGCGTCGACGTTGACAGGGCGCTGTCGACGTGGCGGGCAAGCGACCCTACTGTTGCGCCATCGATCAGTACGGTGATCTCGAGTTCGGTGCGGAAGGCCTCGTTGACCTGGCCGAACATGCGCAGCAACGACAGCGATGTGCCGCCGAGATCGAAGAAGTCTGTGTCGCTGCCTACCGCGGGAACGTCCAGGACGGACTGCCAGATCCCGGCGATGCGCCGCTCCGTACCGGTTAGTTCCGGGCCGTCGACGGCAACGACGTGGACAGGCGTGGTCGCGGCCACCGGGGCCGGCAGCCTCTCCTTGTCCACCTTGCCGTTGAGGGTCAGCGGCAGTTGCGGCAGAACCATGTACGCGGACGGACGCATGTGGGACGGCAGGGTGGCGGCAGCCGCCGCACCCAGTTCGGGAGCGAGTGTTTCCGCCTGCGCCCCGGATCCGACGTAGGCCACGACGCGCACGTCTCCCCCGCCGTAGTCGTGGGGGAGTACGACGGCCGTCGACACGTCCGCGTGACGGACGAGAACCGCCTCGATCTCGCCGGGCTCCACTCGGTAACCCCGGATCTTCATCTGGTCGTCCGTGCGGCCGACATAGCCATATCCGCCCTGGGACAGCGCGACAACTCGGTCCCCGGTGCGGTAGCAGCGACGCACTGTGCCGTCGGAAGCGATGTGGTCGACGAAGCGCTCTTTGTTGAGGTCCGGTCGTCCGAGATAGCCACGCGCGAGGCCGGCCCCTTCGAGGTACAGCTCGCCGGGGACGCCCTCCGCCATGGGCTGCGTGTCGTCGCCGAGCACGTGGAAGATCAGGTCGGGCAGCGGATCACCAATGGGGCTCACCCCGTGCGTGTCCAAGTCGCTTGCGGTGAGCGGCCGGTAGGAGGCGTGGACGGTGGCCTCCGTGATGCCGTACATGTTGACCAGGCGGGGGTGTTCGTCGCCGTGGCGTTCGATCCAATCGCGCAGCGCCGTCGGCTCGAGACGCTCACCGCCGAACACGACGATCCTCAGGCTGGACAGGCACTCGGCGGACCGTGCGTCGGCCGCCGCAAGCCGGCCGAAGGCGGACGGCGTCTGGTTGAGGACAGTCACCCGCTCGCTGCGCAGGAGTTCATGCAATGCCTCGGGTGAGCGCGCGGTCTCCAGCGGAACGACTACGAGCCGCCCGCCGAACAGCAGAGCACCCCAGATCTCCCAGACGGAGAAGTCGAAGGCGGCCGAGTGGAACAGCGTCCAGACGTCGTGCTCGTCGAAGCTGAACTGCTCCCGGGTGACGTCAAAGAGGCGGACAACATTGCGGTGCTCCACTTGCACGCCTTTGGGGACGCCCGTGGAACCGGAGGTGTAGATGACGTACGCCAGACTGTCAGCGGTCGTCGTGCCCTCCACCGAGGGCTTTGTCCCGTCCGCGGATTCCGCTGCCGGATGGTCCAGCAGCACAACGTCGGTCCCTTGGCCTGAGACCGCCTCAGCCAGCTCCGACGTCGACACGATCACGGAGGCCCCGCTGTCCTTGACCGTCCAGGCAATCCGCTCCTGCGGATAGCTGGGGTCGACGGGGACATAGGCGGCACCCGCCTTCAGGATTCCCAGCACGCCGATCAGCAGCCGGGCACTGCGCGGGGCCAGCAGGGCCACCAGAGTTCCGGGTCCCGCGCCCGCGGCCCGCAGTCTGCCGGCGAGCAGATCGGATCGCCGGTTCAGTTCGTGATAGGTGAGTTCGTCGTCGTCTGCCGTCACCGCCACCCTGTTCGAGAACCGTGCGGCCGCACTTTTGAACAACGCGACAAGCGTGCGCTCCCCTAACTCCATGTATCTTCCATCCATCCTGGTCGATTCGGCAGCACTCAGCACGTGGAACGGCGCACGAGCGGTCACGTTCCAATGATCGATAGCTTTTCCCAATGGATGCACCAGGCCATCAGGGACGACTCACGCATCCCAAAACATGAGACCCGGCGGGAATTCATCCTCTCGTGATACTCGCATCACAGGCAACCCCCCAATCCCGCAATGCATGACGCACGTCAAGTTACAGCAAGGCGCCGCGATGTCAGGAAGGTTGGGCTGACCAGGTAATACGAGGGCGCTGCCCGCCGGACCGCACGATCCGAGACGCCGGACAATCATTTCGAGCCATGATCGATTTGCTTTCCTCATATCACCGCGTCCGGAATATTGGATTCCTCGTCACGGCCGCCACCGACTCCGGGTGGTCGGGTCACTGCAACGAAATCACAGGAATCTCATATTCCGTCGCGGCGGGCGACGGCGACTCTGCGGCAACCGCGCCGGGCATCCGCCTGACATTTCCCTTCATCCTGACAGAAAATTAGGCCAAACAGGCCTTCCGTGTGGCGGGCAGAATGAGCGTGAAGTCAATTCGCCTCTGTCGGCCGTGCGGGGAACTTCACCATCCCGGCTCCCCTTGCGGATCACGCCGAAGACGTTGCGGACGAAGTGGAACCGGCAGCGCTGGTAGAACGCGCCGATCATGACCTTGCGGATCGCCTTGACCAGGCCGCTTTGGTGGTCGGAGATCACCAGGCGCAGTCCGGGCAGGCCGTGTTCACGCAGGGAGCGCAGGAAGTGGCTCCAGAAGGCCTCGGTCTCGCTGTCGCCGACCATCACGCCCAGGACTTCACGGCCGCCGTCTTCTGCGGCGATGGCGATGGCGACGGTCTGGGAGGCGATCTGAAGGTTGACCGCGGGCCTTGATGTAGGTGGCGTCGAGGTAGCTGCAGGGAAAGCGGGTGTGGTCCGGGGGACGGTTACGGAAGACCTCCGCGTTGAGGTCGGCACAGATGCGGGAAATCTCGCTCCTGGAGATCCCGGTGTCCGACCCGGGGGGCCTTGACCAGGTCGTCGACCGAGCAGGTGGACACCCTCAGCGCGTACGCCTCCATGATGACCGAGCGAGGTGGCTTCGGCCTCGAGCAGTTCCGGCAGCAGCCGCTCGGCCGCACTCCGCACGAGTTCGAGTCCGTCGGACGTACGCAGTGAGCAGAGCATCCTGACAGTGCCTTCTGCAGCGGCATCGTCTGGCAACTCCCGCGGCTGGAGCTGGGGTTGGGGTTCGGACAGATCTACCGGCGACGACGGGACCGGTGGCAACGAGCCGGAGTCTTCGATCAGTTGCACCGGGTACTGCCCGCGGACCTGAATGCGGCCGGCCGCTCGACTGGTCCCGGGCGTGTGTGGATGGGTCTCACGTCCGCGCGAAAAAAGAGGGCGCCGACACCGGGCCGTCGCCGGTCGACCGGCGGAAGTCGGGCAGCAAGCACCACCTGATGGTGAGTCACGGGGTCGGTGAAGCCAGAAACACCATGGGGCTCCGAGCCCTCAGGTCAGACGGGCTCGCCGTCCCCGCCTCTGGGGTGGAACAGCGCGGACTGGGTGGGGGGTCCATTCGTTGGTGTTCGTGGTCCGAACCCCTGGCGGGGAACACCTCTCAGCTCACCGGTAGCCGCCGTTGGGGTCACGAACGGCTGATCGGATGACGGGCATGGCACCCG
>Ga0307517_10002682_pt1 | contig 28423 bp, 41 predicted proteins | sample 23_EM_MG_FD_194515 | JGI IMG/M metagenome (GOLD analysis project Ga0307517, IMG submission 194515) | Populus trichocarpa ectomycorrhiza microbial communities from riparian zone in the Pacific Northwest, United States - 23_EM | ecosystem: Host-associated > Plants > Roots > Unclassified | place... | reverse complement strand
ATCCCGTGCAAACGCAACGCGGCACAACTGGTAGCCTCGGTATTGCGTTATCTTCCATAGATAGTCTGCGTACTGCATCCGCTCCCAAATGCGCCAGACGAAAATGCCATAAAGCTGCTTCCTTGCTTGCTGCTTTCTCTTCATGTCCTTCGCCACCATGCGCTGCCAGTGCTCTCACACTTCCTTGTGCTGACCGTGTCTGTAGGATGTAGAGCCCATTGACTTCTCTCAGTGTAATACTCAGCCCATCATCCCGCCCAAACGACGCTCCCCCAGTCCGATGAAAGTCAACGTAGTAGCCCGCGTTACATAGCTGGGAAACTGAGAGCAAATTGTTCCTCCCACACTCGGGGACATGTAACACCCCAGGAATCACAAGGTTTCTATCTCTCCGTCCCTTTTCATCCCACATGGCTAGTGTCACTTCGCCTTCCCCAAGAGCATCTATCTCGACGGTGTTTGCGACACGTATTTTCCGCTCGCCGCTCGCGACTGCAACGTATGAGGAAAAGTGTTCCTTCATTCCGGTGACGTGGGTGCTGCATCCGCTATCAAGAAGCCATTGCCCCTGACCCGTAGATGCCGACGCTGATGAAAACGCTGTAAAAACCGAACGGCTTAACGTGTCTGTCGCAGACGCCATAGCCGGCATTGGTGAATTCGAACGATCCACGTGTATGCCCTTCTCACCATCCGATTTCAGTTTTCTGCACTCACTTCGTCGATGTCCTCTCTTCTGACAGTAATAGCAGGTTAAGGTCTCGTCCGTACTGCTCCTATTTCGCCTGTCAGGTCGGGCCTGCTCAGGTCTTCTATTGCTCTTCCCACCTGCACGGCCGGCATACCTCTTGCCTTCAACACTGAGTACAGTATCACCGGCTATTCCCTGATCGCCGTTGAGGCTTGCCTCATGGGCTTTGATCGCCGCAACAAGCTCGTCGGGTTGGTCAGGTTTGATGATTGTCGCCTGGAGATCGCGCCATTCGCGCCATGTAGCAGGCAGCCCATTGAGCAGGTAAAACGTCTTCTCACGTGCTTTGATAATCTCTTCCGCTTCCCGCAGGCACTTGATTATCCGATTGATTTCGCGAAGATACTTGGCCACTGTCCCGTGTGCCTCCAACGTACAGTCAAAGAGAGAGCGGCGGAAGTAATACAGCTCCAAACCCAGAGCTTCCCGATAGCCTTTGGCGAGTTTATCCCCAAGGGCTTTCGGATCCTTGTCGTAAGCCTCCGATGCGTACTGCGCGCATATATGAGGTTCCATCGCATTTCAAATTTTCGCCGTTATCCGAAAGCATTTGCGAAGCCATTTATCATAAGCCTGAACATCACTAGGCTCCTCACTATCGCTCTGCGGGGCTTTCTCGCGCCCAGAGAAGATCCACCACAGGTCTGTTTCCTTTAACTGATCTGACATCCGCTGACGCCATGGGCCAAAATTGTTGTCCCCTAGTAGCGGAAAAACCAGACGTACATGCTACTGCGTATCGAGTATCTGTGACATGACGACGATGATGACGATGACGATGACGACAATAAGGCAGCGTAGAGAAAAACCTCTCCACGGATGGAAAGCGATTAAAAATGGAAAAATAACAAACAGACGTGGAGGTGAAAAAAGGATCTGGAAAATCCGAGCGGTGTTGACAACCCTCTACCAGATGAGCTTTTTCCATTGTGCTGTCGATTGGAATCGCAGAGGCTCATAACCTGTAGGAACGTGGTGGTGGTGGAAGAATGACTTAGTGTATTTCCTATCTATGACCGAAGGTATATATAGAGATACATGACCGCCAAGAGCCAACAACTGGTTCTACTAACCCTACTGCTCAACCCCAACACATATGAGGATAGCTACCCGTACCTACTGCTACCCTAATATCTAACACGCCCCGGCTTTTCTTTCCATCATTCAACATAACTGCCTTGGGAGCTGGAATGTTTTTCTCTCTTTGTTTGAGTCGTTCAAAGAAGCGACCACCTACCCCTCGATAGTTCTTTTACATGATCCACCTGTCAACAGGGCTCACCTTCCTTCTTTTAATGGTTTCAAGTCCTTCTTTCCCCCGGTTAGGAAGTCACGAGTGGCAGCCGACGTTCATATGTCGTTTCTTTCCAATTACACGGTGCTACCCAGGTTGAAGGGGGTGGACGATGTTCTCGCCCTCGACATCTCCTCCAATGAGTCTCTTTTTGGCACCGCCTTCCACTCGTTCAGGGTTATTAACCCTTACTCGACCAACACTGCTGACCACAGAGTTCACTCCGTTTCACCAGAAGTTCTTTTCCCTGATCTTGGGTTTCCCCTCCTAGTTTTGGGAGACCTCAACATCCACAACCCCCTCTCGGACCCTCTACGGCACTTCTCGCATCGGGAGATCTCGTCCTCGACTCCGTACTTTGAGAAGGCGGCAGAATCCGGTTTCCCCCTCCTAAACCCCCCAGGGGAGTTCACTAGGGTTCCCTTGGTGGGAAACGCTCGCCCCTCTGTCATAGACCTCGCCTTTGCGAACCCCCCCCTCCTCCCCCTAATTAAGAGTTGGGCAGCCTCCCTCCCCTCAACGAGCTCTGACCACATACCAATAACAATCACCCTCGCCGCACCCTCCCTGCACCAAAAACCCCCGCGCCCGCGTTCGGCAGACACGGACTGGGAAACCCTGGACGCAATGGTTAAGGGTTGCAAGGTCCCGGCCGCACCGCCATGTCCCACGCCCCCGCCGCTGGACGAATGGATGTCAGAATGGCTGAACCGTCTGGTAGTCCTCCTCAAGGAGCACACGCCAGTATCCAGGCCTTCCCATCACTCCAAATCTTGGTGGACCCCACACCTGTCTATCCTCTGTCGTGAGTATCACAAGGCCGCAAGAGTGGCCAGGAAGCACGACACGCCACACATGCGGGAAGTTGCCGGCACCTCCAAGGCGGGGTATTTTAAGGCAATCAAGGCCGCTAAAAACAAGCACTGGTGCTTCTTTCTGCTGGCCGCCACCCCCCAGAGCCTTTGAACGGCCAAGAGGTTCGCTTACGGGCGCGCCCAGCCGCGCTTCCCCTCCCTCCCAGGGGCCGAGACCCCACTACAGATGAACAATGTCCTTCTGAACCACTTCTTTCCCCCGAAGGAAACCTTCTCTCCGCCACTCAGGCTCAGGCCAAACAGGTTGGCACCCCCCCTAACGACAGACGAGATATCCGCGGCTCTCTCCAAGTGCTCCCGGACTTTGCCCCAGGCCCGGACGAGATTCCCTACTCTACCTGGAAACAGGTCAACAAGATCAACCCCTCAATCCTCCTCCATATACTTGCCCTGCTAGGGCTACTAGGGTACCACCCCGCATCGCTGAAAAGCTCGAATGGCGTGGTACTTGACAAGCCAGGGAAGCCCTCCTACGAATCACCCTCCTCCTTCAGGATAATAGTCCTGATCCGCACAATCTCCAAGGTCCTCGAGAGGATAATAGCTGCACGCCTACTTGCGCCAGCCTGGCGTAGAGGGCCGTTGCACCCAACCCAATTCGGATCGCTCCCTGGGCTCAGGACCTACGACGCGTGCCTCACCCTCACCAACGATATCAGAAGCCTACAGAGGGCGCGTCTCAACGTCTCCTCCCTGTTTCTGGATATAAAAGGAGGGTTCGACCACGTTGTTAACAACACTTTGGCCCGGATCCTGAGGGAAGGCGGGATACCCCCCTACCTGGTTTCCTGGGTTTCATCCTTTCTAGGTGAACAAAGCTGCACCCTAATATTCCAAGGGGCAAGAGGGACCCCAGCCCCAGTCAACGTCGGCGCCCCGCAGGGCTCTCCAATCTCGCCACTCCTCTTTCTTCTCTACGTCGCGCAGCTACATTTCGGGATCCCACGGGGTCTGACGAGCTCATATGTGGACGACTTCGCCCTCACAGTGGCCTACCTTTCCTACTGTGGCAACATCCGACAGCTCCAGGATCTATTAGACAGGCTTGAAAGAAAGGCGTCCCGCTTAGGCGTCTGCATTTCGGTCGCCAAGACAGAACTGATACATTGGAGGACCCCCAGCCAGAGGCACTCGCCAAAGTGCGTCGCACCTATTCAAATCAAAGGGGAATTGTTTCACCCTGGAACTCTGTTAGGTGGCTCGGGTACTGGTTCACTCCGGCCGTTGACCCGGCTGCACACTTCTCGCGTCACCTGGCCCTGGACCAGGGTGCGTTCGCCCTCATTCATCGCCTCAGTCCGCCCGGTGCGGGCCTCCCCCTCTACCTGTCCCACAGATTGGCAATGTCATTAATAGCCCCCCTCCTACTCTACGGCGCGGATCTGTTCACACCTAGCGTGGGCACGACAACCCGCCTCGATACATTCTGGCGGAAGGTCCAGAGATGGACCACAAACTGCTTTTCGGCTACGCCCACCGGGATACTTTCGGTGGAGTCATGCCTCCCACCCATCTCGCTCCTGATCACCCACCGGCAAAGGCTGGCTGGCGGCGCTCAGGGGGGTCTGCTCCCCTCCGTGCTTGAACCCGGCAACGGCCCCGCCTTCACCCCTCGTTCCCTTCGCTCTCTGTGCATCGGGGGCCTGACTTCTCGCGGGCCTGAACCAAGGGCCTGTCGGCCGTCTACCTCCGTCTACACTGGAAAACGCCCCGCCCTGTTCCACCAATGAGGTACCCCCTGCCGGTGGACACGGTGGCTCACAGGACATTACCCTTTACCCTTGGGCTGTCTAGGATCCCCATGATCAACTCCCACGTTGTGTGCCCTACACCAATCCTCCTGCCCCGGTCCTTGATGGACAGCACTTACTCCGCCCTGAAGAAGAGGGTGAGGGTGAAACTCCTCGTGGCCTGGGCCTCCCTTTTCCCGACCCTGGGGTACTACCTGCACACTCCTGCAATGCATCCGAGGCCTTTCATCGGCTTGGGCAAGTTCGTTGCCGGGAGAATCCACCAGATGAGAGCCGGAAAAGGTTATCTGGCAGCCCACCCAACCTGGAGGTCCCCCGACGCGGATACCTCCTGCCCCCGCTGCGGCTTGGAACCTGAAACCTTCGAGCACGCCATCCTATCCTGCCCCTCGAGAGAACACATCAGATCGCGCCTCCTCCACGGCATCACTGATGTCGGTCCCGAGGCCCCACTCCGGTCATCCCTCCCTCTGCCGAAAGGACTCGCGGCCTTCATAGCCATCACCTCCACGGGATTTCCCCCCACGATGTCTCCGCCCACCACCCCCCCCTCTTCCCCCCCGTTCCCTCTGTCACCCCCCCAGGCTGCCCCCCCCGGTTTTTGGTCTTTTTTCGTTGGCTGAGGTATAGAGTCGTTGGGTTTCTCTCCTTTGTCTTATGTAGGCTTTCCTTTTTTAGACGACCAAGTTGTTGGTTGTGCTTTCCTTGTTATGAGTGGCCGATGGCCCGGCGGAGGAGAAACCTGCACGATAGTGGATGTTTAACTGGTGCCGTGACTTTCCTTTGTTATTTGTTTTTGATTTATAGGTTTTGTTCTCTCCATAGCTAGCGCTGCATGAGGCTTTTTGTACCTGAAAACAATGAACGCATGATTCCAAAAAAAAAAAGAAAAAACGACCAAGGGATGGGCACGCTTCTCGCAAACTTCTTCCCCCCCCCTACATTTCACATACAAACTCAACTCTACCCCGCTTTGAGTCAGGAACAAACCCCTCGCCTACTTTTCCTCACCCACTAGTCGCCTCCTGTTAGTCAGGCCCGCCTTCCCTATTTCAACGGCTTTGTGTCTTTTTTTCCGCCTGTTAGGAAGCCCAGGGTGGCATCCTACGTTCACCGCTCCTTTTTGTCTTGTTTTTCGGTGTTGCCACGGTTCATGGAAAGGGTCGACATCATGTCTCGTGACATCTTCTCCCAGAAACCAATGTTTGGCTCCCAGTTCCACTCTTTTAGGCTGGTCAATGCCTATTCCATCGATTCGGCGGACCGTAAGGTCCAGTCAGTCCCTCCTGAATCCCTATTTTCAGACCCAGGGTTGCTGCTCCTTGTAGCGGGCGACGTAAACATCCACAACCTGCTATCTGACCCTTTGCGCTCGTTCTCCTCTCAAGAAGTCTCCTCCTCTACTCCGTACTTTGAGGTGGCGGCGCTGGGAGGTTTCGTGCTCCTCAACTCCCCTGGAGTATACACCAGGTTCCCTCTCTCAGGGAAGGCATGCCCCGTTGTCATTGACTTGGCTTTTGCGAACCCCCTCCTCCTACCCTTCATTCGAGGTTGGAAGAGCTCCCTCCCCTCGACGGGCTCAGACCACGTCCCAATCACCATCCTACTTGCCTCTCCGTCCCCGGACCTGGCCCCTCCCCGCCTCAGGTGGGCCCTCACCGACTGGGAGGCGCTCTCCCCCATCGTCGAGAACTTCCGCGTCTCCCCCCCTCTGCCATGCCCCTCCCCCGGGGTCCTAGACGAATGGACCACTGAGACACATGACCGGCTCACGGGCCCTCTTGAGGACCAGACCCCAACCTCATGCCCTCCTCCCCACTCCAAACCTTGGAGGTCCCCCCACCTGACGATCCTGTGCCCCGAATATCACAAGGCGGCCAGATTCGCACGCAAACTAGGCACACCAGATTCAAGGGAGCTGGCTAACCTTTCGAGATCGGGATACTTCAAGGCCATCAAGGTCGCGAAGAACAAGCAGTAGTCCTCTTTCCTGCTCAATCCCACCCCCCAGAACCTCTGGACCTCGAAGAAATTCACCTCGGGCTGGGCACCCACCTGTTTTCCGTCCCTCCCAGGGGCGGATACCCCTCAGCAAATGAACGAGGCACTGTTGGGCCATTTCCCCCCCCCCAAAGCAGCTTTCTCCCCTCTCCCAAGACTGAGGCCTTTCGTTTCGGCACCCCCACTCACCATTGAGGAGATTGCCTCTGCGCTCTCCAAATCCTCCTCCTCATCAGCCCCTGGCCCTGATGGCATACCCTATTTTACCCAGAACAGGGTAAACGCGACGAACCCCTCTATCCTCCTCTAGCTGCCAGTGCATTCCCCTGTGGTATCACTAGAGTACCAGCCAGCCTCGCTCAAAGTGGCGAACGGGGTGATCTTGGACAAGCCGGCAAAGGCCTCGTACGAGTCACCCTCCTCCTTCAGGATCATCGTCCTCCTCCGCACAGTTTCAAAGATCCTGGAAAGGACAATTGCGGCCCGCCTTCTGCTATCGGCCTGATCAAGGGGCCTAATCCACCATAATCAATGCGGGTCCCTCCCCGCGCCGAGCACATACTATGCCTGCCACACGCTCGTCAACGACGTACAAACGCTGCAGAGGCTGCGCATGAAGGTGTCCGCCCTCTTTATGGACATCAAAGCAGGGTTCGATAATGTCCACAACCACACACAGGCCCGCATAATGAGGGAAGGCGGAATCCCTCCCTACCTGGTCTCATGGGTCTCTTGCTTCCTGGGCGAACGCAGCTACAGACTGGTTTTCCAGGGCGCTCCGGGCACCACAGCACCAATTAATGTCGGGGCCCCCCAGGGCTCCCCGATCTCTCCCCGCGTATTCCTCTTATAGGTGGCTCCCCTTCACTTTGGAATCCCCTGGGGCCTCATGCTCTCCTACGTGGACGATTTTGCCCTAACAGCCGCCTCCCTCTCATACAGGGGGAATATCCGGCGCCCTGAGAAGCTGTTCAGAGCCATCCAGGCAAAGGCAGCCCGACTGGGCATCTCCTTCTCTATCCCCAAGACCATGCCTATTCATTGGAGGACCCCCAGCCAGAGACACTCACAGGTGTGCCTATCGTCCATTCAGTGCCACAGGGAACCTTTTCACCCCCAGGACTCCCTGCGGTGGTTGGGGTATTGGTTCATGCCATCCCTGTCATCATCTACCCACTTCTCACGCCGGCTGGGGCGGGCCCAAAGGGCTTTCACCCTCATGAGATGCCTAAGCCCCCCCGTGGCTGGACGCGCCCCCTACCTATGCCACAGGCTGGCAACGTCCCTCGTCGCACCCATCCTCCTTTACGGTTCGGACCTCTTCACACCCAATGTGGGCTCGCTCTCAAGGCTCAACCCCTTCTGGCACAAGGTGCAAAGGTGGGCCACCAACTGTTTCTCGTGAACCCCCATCGGCATTCTGGCCATCGAGTCCTGCCTGCCCCCAATGCCCCTCCTGGTTTCGTAGAGACAGAGAAAAGCCTACCTCCAAACAGTCTGCTCCCCGCCCGATGTCAACCCAGTGACGGCACGTCTGCACCCATGCTTCCCCTCACTGTCCTCGCACCGGGCCCCTGACAGCTTGAGGGCTCTGACACAAGGCCTCTCGTCGGTCTATTTCGCCCTTAGTTGGAAGACCCCCCGCCCGTCTCCGCGCCTTCGGACCCACCTCCCTATAGACGCAGTGGCACACAGGACCATCGGTTTTACCGGCGGCCTGTCCACGATGCCGATGTTAAATGCACACTTGGTCCCCAATCGTTCTGCCCACCTCCCCCCGCAATCCCTGATGACGAGTACGTACTCTGCCGTGAAGAAGAGGGTTTGGGAAGCGCTGCTTGATGACTGGTCCCGACTGTTCACCCTTCGCGCTTACTACGCCCACCCTACGGCTCTACACCCTCAACCGTTCATGGGTTTGAGCAAGTTTATGGCCAGACGCATTCTCCAAATGAGTGCCGGGAAAAGCTACCTGGGTGCGCACCCCTCCAGGAGGGCCCCCGAGGCTGATACCTCCTGCCCCCGATGCGGTTTGGGACCTGAGACGTTCGAACAAGCCATCCTCGGATGCCCCTTTAGACAGGGCGCCCGGTCTCGCATCCTTCACGGTGTGACGGATGTCGGTCATGAGGCCCCCCTCTGGTCCTCCCTCCCCCTACTAAAAAGGCTCGCCACCTACATCAGTGTTACCGCTACGGCCTTCCCTCCTACAATGGTCCCGGCGACCGCTCCCCCCTCTTCCCCACCTTTCCCTCTATCTCCGCCGATCCTGCCGCGCACCGTGTTTGGCGTGTTTTCCCTGGCCAAGGCTTAGCGAGTTGGGATTTCTTTCCTGTTACTTATGTAGGCTTTCCTTTCATATAAGTTGTTGGCTTTTCTTTCCCTGCTGTTAGAGTGGCCACATGGCCCCGCGGAGGAGCACCCCCCATGCGAGTGGATACTTACCGGTACCATAACTTTCCTTTGTTATTTGTTTGAATTTATAGATTTTGTTTTCTCCATAGCTCACGCTGCATCAGGCTTTTTGTACCTAAAAACAATGAACGCATGATTACAAAAAAAAAAAGAAGAAAGAAAAATCGACCAAGGGATGGGCCACGAACCATCTCTCCTCCACCTCCGGCGATTGAAATCTCAACACCACGGGAAATCATCGTTACTTTCCCCCACCAACCTCTCTTCTCCCACGATGGCTACTGCCTAGGAGTGGATGTTAAACCATCTTCCCTCCTCTCCTGAGGCACGCCTGCCTCCCCTCCTTGGTGTTCTTGCTCCTGTTCTTTGTTGACACCCGCTCCTGAAGTTCGGTTCTCCCCCTTACCCCGCACTTCCTTTGCACCACGCTTAGGAGTTTGCATGGTCGGAAAGCTTCTCGCTTCGCTCACGGTCGGCGTTACGGTGTCGGACTCTCCGTCAAAGTAGGCCTCGGCTAGCTGCGCTTGTACCTCTGATGGCGAAAGCCTTGGTTAGTAACATCACGGTCCCGCTCGGTTTTGTCGTCGGCCCAAAAGCTCTTGCTATGGCCCGTTTGTTGCTTGTGGCTAGCCCGCTCGTGCTGCTTCCTCTTCCCCCCTCCCGGTTCTGTCTGCTGGCACCGGACTGCCCCTTTAGCTGGCACCTTACTGCTGAAAACTCCTCCCCGGCTGGCACACTACTGCTCCCCGTCGGCTGGCACCCTACTGCCACTCACCGGGTGGCACTCTACTGCCACTCACCGGCTGGCACCCTACTGCCACTCACCGGCCGGCACCCTACTGCTCACCGTAGTTGGCTGGCATCCCCTCTGCCCAGTTGCTCCGCTCACCCTTCTCCCCCTTCGATCATCTGCCCTTTCCTCAGTTATGCCTAGGCGTGTAATAGCACTGCCTCCGTGCCTATTGTCCAACACCTTGGATTGATGTAATGACCTGCGCGACCGTGCGAGCAGTTATATCGGGCCGATGGTACACGTGTTTTCCCCGTCCGCGATCATCTACCCACCCCCCCCAGGCCGGTGTTTCGGGACTCCGAACAGGCGGTTTTCTTTTTTTTGTTTTGTGGAGCCTGCCGCAGTGTTTGGGTCTTTCTACATGTACGTTTCTATGTATTGTTTCCTTACGTGTCTGGGGTGTGTGTTCTTACGTGCTAGGCGGGGAGACTTTTCCTATGGACTCGGGATGTTTGATTTGTCCCATGAAGAGGTGAAGCGGGCAGTGGTTTGCATTTATAGGTTTTTTTCTCTTCATACCTCGCGCTGCATAAGGCTTTTTGTACCTAGAAACAATAACGCATGGTTACAAAAAGAAATAAAAGAAAAAGAAAAAGCGACAAGGGGAAGGGCTCACCCTTATCGCAAACTTCCTTCCCCCCCCTACATTTCACATACATTCTTAACTCTACCCCGCTTTGCCTCTGGATCAAACCCTTCTCCCACTTTTCGTCGTCTGCTCGCCTATATGGCGAATCGCAACGAAATCCCCCGGGGCAACCCTGCCTTCAGCAGAATGTTACCCCTCAACTCTCCTGCCCCGTCAAAATCTGTCACCCCCCTGACTGACTACCCCATAGCCTTCATGATGGAACACCTGGCCTAGGCCAGGACTGCCCTTCGCCTCAACCCACGAGTCCGTCCAGATTTCAGCACCGAAACGCTCGCCAACACCATCCCTGGCGAATCTACCACCCTAGCCCGCCTGTCCCAGCTGGTCAAAGGGCTCGTCACAATTTCTCACGAGCTAAGTGGGGTATCCCATAAGCTACCCTCCATCTTTTAGGGAAACGAGGCTATCAGGGAGGAGCTCCATAATGTCTCATCGCAACTCGCCAACCTCCCCCACCCCCAGGATACCAATCTCCCGGATGCATTGGCTGACCTCCAGCCATCCATTCGCGACCTGTCACATTCTCTGTCAGCCGCTATCCCTGGCCCCCCCCACGCCCCAGCCTCTACTCGTGTAACCCACCCTCCCTCCGGCACCCCAGCCTCCGGCTCCTCTAGCAAGGGGAAGGAGTGGGCCTGAGCACCTCCCAAATCAACCCCCACTGCGGCTGCGGACTCTAAATACCCCATACCATTCTACGACACCAAGCTTGGCAAGGCCTTCGGGGACCCCGACAAGTAGGCCAGGCTGTACACCCACTCCTAAGCAGCGGGAGAATACTGCAGAGGCCCATATGACGTGGCCTCTTTCACTCCTGGCCATCTACACCCAGACAATAACCCCTCCCATTCCTATCCTCAGGCGGCCTCTGGCTCCGGCTCGACCGGCAGGCACAAAAAGAAAGTCAGCAAGCAGCACTCCCCACAACAAGTTGTGAATTCAGTGGCCCCCCTTAGTACAAAAGGGCCTCCCTCCCTCCCCGGTACTCAACGTCGTTCTTTTGCCCCCGGCCAGTCCCCTGCCCCTCACCCAGACGCTCCAACCATCGCGGCAACCTTCCCAGACATAGCTGCCTGCGTCCTTCGCGAATCTAACTGCGGCCTCCCTCTCGGCTACTCTGCTACCGTAAACCCGCGGGGAGCAATCTCTCTGACCATTATTGACAAGGCAACTCCTGCTGCGTCATACGCCCCATACTTCGACTCCCTCACTAGGGCCCTCAACCAATCCTTTCCAGTGGGCGAAAACACGTGGTGCATCTTAGTCCTTGCCCCGACAGCTGTACAACTAGCCATTCACCGCCTCCCGGTGCAGTTCCTCCCCCAAGATCAAGAGGACCTATTCCCATATATCCGGCAAGGAATCCTCAGCGACAAAGCGACCCCGGTTCTCTCAGCCAGGTACCGTAACCCTGACCGAGATTCTCGGGACACCAAGCAGGCCACTTCGGTGGTTGTCACCGTCGACCCTTAGCACGAATCGCCCCTTACTTCAGGGGTCTTCATCCTCTCGCAGAAACGCAAGGTCGAACTTGCATTCTCAGCCAACCGAACCTCCCAGTATCGAAACTGTTGGAGATACGGTCATGCCCACTAGCGTTGCCCCGCCACCCACCACACGTGCCCCATTTGTGCGCTTCACAATACTCGCGCTGCTCACAGATGTCAGAATCCCACCTGCCCCAGGAGTGGGAACAATAAGCCAGTCCCATCCAGTTGTCCGACTTTGCCCCCCCATTGCTGGAACTGCGGTAACGACCACACTGCCACATTCAAGGAATGTCCGGCTCGACCTGCCCCAGATACCCCCACCCGACATGCCACCCCAATCCGGCCAGGTCAGGACCCCATGGATATGGCGGTCGATGGCGGTCCGGCACCCTCTACTCCCCCAGCCAGAGCGGGTCCTGCTGAAGTAGACCTGGTAACCCCCAGGCGACCCCCCCCGACAGGGCCCCCGCGGCCAGGTACTGTTCAAAGGTTTCCTGGCCCTCTCCCCCTGGAGGCGCAAAGCCCTTCCCCCCCTCCTATCGACCGTCGGGTTCGTCCCGGTAATGAATAATCTACCCCTCTCCCAACGGGCAGGGCTGGCCCCCCCTCCTAAGTTTCTTTCAATCGTTCAACATAACTGCCTTGCGAGCTGAGATGTTTTTCTTTCCTTGTTTGAGTTGTTCAAAAAGGCGACTATTTACCCATTGATAGTCCTCCTCCAGGATCCCCCTGTGAGCCAGGCACACCTTCCTTCGTTCAATGGTTTTAGATCGTTTTTTCCCCCTGCCAGGGAGCCACGCGTAGCCGCCTATTTGCACAGATCGTTTCCTTCTAGTTTAACCGTATTGCCCAGGTTCAAGGGGGTGGATCACGTCCTTGCCCCGGATGTTGCGTCCCCCGAGCCCCTCTTTGGCACTGACTTTCATTCATTCAGGCTTATCAACGCCTACTCCACCAATACCCGCGATCACCGGGTCCACTCAGTCCTCCTGGACACTCTGTTTCATGATGTTGGGATCCCCCTCTTAGTAGTAGGGGACCTCAATATTCACAACTCTTCGTCAGACACACTACGCTCCTTTTCACCAAGGGAACTTGTTTACTCAACCCCCTACTTTGAAAAAGCCGTGCAAGCCAGCTTTGCACTCTGTAACCCCCCCGGAGAATACAGCAGATTCCCTTTAGTGTAGAACGCCCGCCCATCGGTCATCGACTTGACCTTCGCCAACCCCCTCCTCTTGCCCATTGTAAAAAGGTGGGAGACGTCGCTTCCCTCGACCGGCTCCAAACACATACCGATAACAATAAACATTGCTCCCCCAACCCTGATACCGAGCCATAGGCGCCCTCGATGTGTAGACACGGATTGGGAGACCCTCGTCCCGGAAATCACGGCTTTCCTGACCCCCCTCGCACCAACTTGCCTATCACCGTCGGAGCTGGACGGGTGGCTCTCGATGTCACTCGAATGCCTCACGGCGCTCCTGAGGGAACATACGCTGCGGTCTAGGCCCTCCCATCACTCCAAGCCTTGGTGGTCACCCCACCTGACCGTCCTCCAGTCTGAGTTTCACAAAGCGGCCCCCCCTAACCAAGGGTGAGATAAAGGATGCTCTCTCCAAGTGCTCACTCACATCAGCCCCGGGGCCGGACGGGATCCCCTATTCCACCTGGAAACAGGTCAACAAGATCAACCCCTCTATCCTTCAAATTCTCTCACCACTGGTCAGCCTTGGTTACTACCCAGCCTCGTTAAAAGGGTCGAACGGAGTGGTACTTGACAAGCCTTGGAAGCCCTCTTACGAGTCCCCCTTCTTATTCAGGATAATCGTTCTTATACGCACTGTCTCAAAGATCCTGGAAAGGATAATAGCGGCCCGCCTCCTCAAGGCAGCACGGTCAAGAAGGCTGCTAAACCCCAACCAATGCGGTTCTTTGCCCGGGCTTAGCACGTACGATGCTACCCTTACCCTCTTCAACGACGTAAGGACTCTGCAAAGGCGAAGGCTCAAGCTCTCCTCTCTGTTCTTGAATATCAAGGCAGGTTTCGACAACGTCGACAACAAAACACTCTCGCGCATCCTCAGGGAAGGCGGGATCTCCCCCTACCTGGTCTCCTGGGTCTCTTCGTTCCTCCGTAAAACGAGCTGCACCCTAGTCCTCCAAGGGGCCCCAGGGACAACGGCCCCCGTCAACCTCGGGGCCCCTCAGGGTTCACCAATCTCCCCGCTGCTGTTCGTTTTGTACGTGGCCCCGGTTCACTTCAGAATCCCTTGTGGCCTGATGCTCTCCTATGTGCACGACTTCGCTCTTACGGTCACCTCCCTCTCATACCGCAGTAACATCCGCCGTCTCCACAACCTTTTTGGGACCCTGGAAGAAAAGGCCTTCCGTCTAGGGGTGTCATTCTCGGTCCTGAAGACAGAGCTTATACACTGGAGGACCTCAAGCCAAAGGAACTCCCCGAGGGGCCTCTCTCCTATCCAGAGCAAGGGTGAGTTGTTCCGCCCCCGCGACTCGGCGCGGTGGCTCGGGTATTGGTTCACGCCTGTGCTCGACTTCTCCTCCCACTTCCAACACTGTCTGGCCCTAGCCCAAGGAGGCTTCGCCCTTATGAGACGCCTAAGCCCTCCTGGTGCAGGCCTCACCCCAGATGTATGCCACAGACTGGCAACGTCTCTATTGGCTCCCATCGTCCGCTACGGGGCTGACGTCTTCATACCCAGCCCAGGAGCTATGGCCCGCCTGGACACCTTTTGGCACAAAATGCAAGGTGGACTACCAACTGCTTCTCGGCTACTGGCGTCGAAATCCTCTCTCTGGAATCGTGCTTGCCGCCAATATCCCTCATGGTCTCCCAGGGGCAAAGGCTTGTGGGGCTCTGGATTGTCTGCTCCGCGCCCAGCGTGGACCCAGCAACAGCACGGCTTCGCCATTCTTTCCGCTCCCTCTCCACTTAGCACACTAAAGATTCCACGTGGCCCCTGACTAAGGGACTCACCTCCGTATACCTCCCCCTCGACTGGAGGACGCCACGCCCTGTGCCCCCCATAAGGAACCACGTCCGGATAGCCGCGGTGGCTCATAGGACAATACCCTTCACCCAAGGGCTAACTAGGATGCCCATGATTAATTCTCACATCGTTTCCACGGCCCTGACCGTCCCACCACTGTCCTTAATGGACAACACCTACTCCGCCCTGAAGAAGAGAGTAAGGGAGGCGCTCCTCGACGAATGCGCCCGCCTTTTCCCGATGCCAGGATACTACTACCACCTCCCCACCGTGCGCCCGAGGCCATTTATAGGTATGGGCAAGTTCGTTGCGGGGCGGATACATCAGGTGAGGTCATGTAAGAGCTACCTAGCCACCCACCGACGTGGAAGACAACGGATGCCGATACCTCCTGCCCCCGTTGCGGCTTGGAACCAGCAGACTTCGAGCACGCCATACTCTCCTGCCCCTGTAGACAACATGCCAGGTCTCGCCTCCTCCACGGCGTATCGGGCATCAGTCACCAGGACCCAATTTGGACCTCCCTTCCTCTCCTCAAGAGTCTCTCCACCTTTATTAGCGTAACCTCCACGGGTTTCCCCCCAACAATGTTTCCCCCCGCCGCTCCACTGTCCTCCACCCTGCCCCCACTTTCCCTGCCCCCAGTGCCCTCCCCGGAGTTTGGTGTTTTTTCGTTGGCTGAGGTGTAAGGTTGTTGAGTGTTTTTTCTTTCCATTACTTATAAATGCTGTCCTTACGAGGCGACTTTAGTTAGTTTGTACTTGCCCTTTGATGTGGCCATCGGCCCGGCGGCGGAAAAACGTTCGCGATAGTGTATATTTATTGGTGCCGTGACTTTCCTTTATCTATGTTTTGTACTTTATAGGTTTTGTTTTCTCCACAGCTAGCGCTGCATGAGTCTTTTTGTACCTTAAACAATGAACGTATGATTACAAAAAAGAAAAAAAGAGAAAAAAAGGAAGAAAAAACAAGCAAGGGATGGGCCACGAACCATCTCTCCTCCACCTCCGGCAATGGAAATCGCAACACCACACGAAATCATTGTCAGTTCCCCCCACCCACCTCTCTTCTCCCACAATGGCTTCTGCCTAGGAGTTGACGTTAAGCCATCTTTCCTCCTCTCCTGGGGCACGCCTGCCTCCCCTCCTTGGGGTTCTTGTTCCTGTTCATCGTTGACACCAGCTCATGAAGTTCGGTTCTCACCCTTACCGCGCACTTGCTTTGTACGTCGCTTAGCATTTCACGCGGTCAGAAACCTTCTCGCTTCGGACACCGTCGGCGATATGGCGTCCGGACTCTCGGTCAAAGTATGCTTCGGTTCTACTGGACTTGTACCTCTGATAGGGAAAGCTTCGGTTAGTAACATCATCGTCCCGCTCGGTCTCGCTGTCGTCCCAAAAGCCCTTGCTATGGCCCGTTAGTTGGTTGTGGCTAGCCCGCTCGAGATCCTTCCTCCACCCACCTCCCGGTCCCGTCCGCTGGCACCGTACTCCTCCCCTAGCTAGCACCTTACTGCTTCAAATCCTCCCTGGCTGGCACCCTACTGCTCATCCTCAGCTGGCACCCTACTGCTACCCACCGGCTAGCACCCTACTGCTACTCACCGTTGGCTGGCATCCCCTCTGCCCGGTGGGTCCGCTCGCCCACCTCTCTCTCTCCCTCCTCTGATTTACTCTACGGGCGCAAACCTCGCTTAGGTGACGATAGGTTATGGTATTGCGATACCTCTCTGGCACATGCTAAACGCCGACGCGCCGCCACCTTCAGGTCACTCCCGTCCAGTGAGCCGCCGCCCCAACCGGATTTCACCGTACGGGTTCTTGGATTGTGCATATTGGTAACAGTAGGTGTATCTAGGTGTTTCTTTGATTCTTTTCTTTGTGTTACTTCAGGGCCTGCTGAAGGGTTTGGGTTTCTCTCCTGTACGTCTCTATGATTTATCTCATTACATGTCTGGGGTATTGGTATCTTAGGTGCTTTGCGGGGGGGATTTTTCCTATGGATTTGGGGTGTTGATTTTTCTCATGACAAGGTGAAGTAGGTGGGAAGATGTTTGGATTAATAGGTTTTTTTCTCTTCAGAGCTTGCACTGCATAAGGCTTTTTGTACCTAAAACAAATAACTTAGGATTACAAAAAGAAAAAAGAAAAAAAAAAGCGACCAAGAGATTGGAACTGGAGGACCACAAGTGAGAGGCATTCCCCGAAGTGCCCCTCCCCCATTCAAATCAAAGGGAAGCTATTCCGTACCCGCCCCTCGGTACGATGGCTCGGGTACTGGTTCATGCGAGCCCTGGACTCCTCCGCCCACTTCTCGCGCAGACTGGGACTCGCACAGGGTGCTTTCGCATTCATCAGACGCTTGAGCTCCGCCGGAGCAGGTCTCGCCCCTTACCTGTACTACAGACTGCCAACATCCCTTATCGCCCCAATCGTGCTGTATGGCGCCGACCTATTCACACCTAGTGGAGGGGCCATGGCTCACCTCAACACCTTCAGGCACAAAGTCCAGAGATGGACTACGAACTGCTTCTCAGCAACACCTACACGGATCCTTGTGGTGGAATCCTGCCTTCCCCCACTCCCACTTCTGATCTCCCAACGGCAAAGGCTAGCGGCGCTTAGGGTTGTATGCTCCCCGCCTGAGGTGAACCCGGCAACGGCACCCCTCCACCCCTCATTCCCTCTCTCTCTCCCCACCGGGCGCGTGACTCCTCAACGGCTCTGACAAGAGGCCTCATGTCTGTGTACCTTGCCCTGCACTGGAAAATCCCACGGCCAGTCCTCCCCATGAGGCAACTCCTCCCAATAGACGTGGTGGCCTACAAGACCATACCCTTCACCCAAGGGCTGTCGAGGATGCTCATGATTAATTCTCACCTTGTCTCCCCGGCCCTTACCGTCCCGCCTCAACCGCTAATAGACAACACCTACTCCACCCTGAAGGTGAGGGTGAGGGACGCCCTCCTTGATAAGGGGCCTCGTCTCCTCCCAACACCAGGGTATTACCACCACCCCCCGCCCTGAGCCCGCAGCCCTTTATCGGTTTGGACAAGTTCATAGCTGGTCGAATCAATCAGATGAGAGCCGCCAAGAGCTACCTGGCCGCCCACCCAACCTGGAGGACCGCCAATGCAGACACCTCCTGCCCCTGCTGTGGCCTAGAACCTGAAACATTCGAGCACGCCATCCTCGCCTGCCCTTCCAGACAGGGCGCTCGCTCACCGCTCCTCCACGGCGTTACGAGTGTCAGTCAGGATGCTCCCCTATAGTCCTCTCTCCCACTACTCAAAAGGCTTGCCACCTTCGTCAGCATCACCTCCACCGGATTCCCCCAAAATATGTTTCCGCCAGATACTTCCCCCTCCTCACCCCCGTTGCCACTCTCTACCCTCGCATTACCCCCCCCAGTCTTTTATGCCTTTTCGTTAGCCGAGGTTTAGGCCTGTTGAATTTTCTTCCCTACGGCTCTGTTCGTGCTTTCCTTGTTTAGACAACTAAAGTAGTTAGTTTATACTTTCCCTGGTATGTGGCCAGTGGCCCGGCGGAGGAGAAACCTTCGCGACAGTGGATATTCTTTGGTGCCATAAACTTTCTTTTGTTTATCTTTTCTAATATATAGGACTTGTTTTCTCCATAGCGAGTGCTACAGAAGGCTTTTTGTACCTAAAAACAATGAACGCAGGATTACACAAAAAAAAAAGAAAAAAAAAAGTGACCAAGTGATAGGACACGAACCATCTCTCCTCCACCTCTAGCGTTTGAAATCTCAACACTACGGGAAATCATGTCACTTTCCCCCACTCACCTGTCTTCTCCCACGATAGCTACTGCCTAGGGGTTGACGTTAACCCATCTTTCCTCCTGTCCTGGGGCGCTTTAGCCTCCCGTCCTTGTGGTTCTTGTTCCCGTTCGTCGTTGACATGCTTATGATTTGCTGTTCTCCCCCTTACCCGGCACTTGCTTTGCAAGTCGCTTAGCATTGTGGGCAGTTGGGAAGCTTCTTGCTTCGTAGACGGTCAGCGTTACGGTATCGGACTCTCGGTCAAAGTAGGCCTTGGTTTGCTGGGCTTGTACCTCTTATGGGGAAAGCTTCGGTGAGTAACTTCTCGGTCTCATTCCGGTCTCGTCGTCGTCCCAAACACCCTTGCTATGGCCTCTTTGTTGGTTATAGCTAGCCCGCTCGCCATCCTTCCTCCTCCCCCCTTCTGGTTCCGTCTGCTGGCACTGTACTGCCCCGCCAGCTCGCACCTTACTGCTAACCTCCCCCCTGGCTGGCACCCTACTGCTACTTACTGGCTGGCACCCTACTGCCCGCTCGCTCCGCTCACCCCTCTATCCTCTCCGATGGTCGTGCTCCTCCCCGGTGACGCCCGGCCGTGGTATTGCACTGCCTCCGTGGCTGCCGCCAACGCGTTGGTCGAATGATGTAATTACAGGCAAGACCATTCTTGACGGTTACAGTGTCGGCCCACATTCCAGTGGTCGTCCTTTTACTCGCAATCAGTATCCTCTCCCTCAGGCCCGCGTTTCCAGGCCTTAGGGAAACTATCTTTTTCTTCTAGGCAGCCTGTGGAAGGGTTTGGGTCTCTCTACCTGTATGTTTCTATGAATTGTTTCCTTACGTGTCCGGGGTCTTCGTATCTTAGGTGCTAGGCGAGGGGGCCTTTTCCTATAGTTTCGGGATATTTGATTTTTCCTATGAAGAGGTGAAGCGGGCGGTTGTTGTGACTTATAAGTTTTTTTCTCTTCATAGCTCGCGCTACATAAGGCTTTTTGTACCTAAAACAAACAACGTATGATATCGAAAAAAAACAGACCTAGAGATAGGACACGCTTCTCGCGAACTCTCTCCCCCTCCCTACATTTCACACTGTTCCACAACTTTACCGGGCTTTGAGTCTGTGTCAAACCTAGCGCCCACCGCTTCTCAAAGCCTCGCCCAGCCAATATGGCAGACCGTCACCAATTTCCCCCTGGTAACTCAGCCTTTGGCAGGTTGTCAGCGAACCCCTCCCATATGCAAACACCCAAGTCCACCCCTGCGGTTGACTACCCCCAAGCATTGACGGCGGAGCCGCTTGCCCTCGCCTGTTCCTTCCTATGTCGCACCCCTCGCGACCTCCCCAACTTCTTTCAAGACACCCTGTCAGGGCTGATCCCGTCAGCGACCAGGTCCCTCACCTGCCTGTCCCAGCTTGGGAGAGGGCTGGTAACTATTTCACACGAGCTGGCAGGGGTTACCCCGCAGCTCCCAAATCTTTCCGAGGACAACGAGGCCCTGAAGGAGGAGCTCCAGATTTCTCCTGACAAATAGCGAACCTCCTACTCCCCCAAATGCCCCCCCCAAACCAGGATATTTCCACCCTTCAATCAGCAATCAGGGACTTCTCACACTGTGTAACAGCCCCTGCACCCCCGTTCCCCCAAGCGCCGGCCCTGACGCCCCAACCCTTGCCCCCAGACCGCCCCCTCCCTACCAGGAAGGGGAAGGAAATGGCCCTAGCTGATGAAGCTAATGGAAAGCACAAAAGATGAAGGGAATGAAAGAGCGATCACTGCGGACAGTGACTGGAGCAATCAAGGATGGGCGGAACGTTAAGATAGATGGCTGCTCTCTCTCTAGCTGCGGACAAGCTTGGAGATATATCTCCCCGTCTAGTTAACAACCATAAAGCACTCCCGAAACCCAACGCAATCTACAGAAACACACGCAGCCAACTAAACCTAATCCCTAATGATGACAAACAATCTAGCCTCATCCTGATATCCCATGATCCTAATGCCTATGCCCTGCCATGTACTGACTCCCGTATGTCGAGTGACAAAGGGTATGAAAGAAATCTAAAACCAAATTCCCCATACCTCATAACCTATGTCTAAACACATCAACGAACCCATAAAGGAAATATCCTATCCATAGCGGCATAGGATGTAAAAACAACAACCTGTAGAACAATACCTAACCACCGGAAGAACAAGAAACCACCTGCCCTAAACCAACCCATCTTCTGGCTGGATATCTGTATAATGCATATCCTCACAACCCTCTAACCGCATGCCCTATAGGCAATCCAACACTAGCACCCCCCGCTCCCCACCCCCCCACCCGGAATGAGGACCCTAAATACGTCATAACTTACTACGACACCAAGCTTGACAAAGCCTTCAGCGATTCGGAGCGATACGCCAAGTTCTTCCCGCAATCATACGAAGCCGGAGAATTCCGAAGCAGGGCGTATCACCTAGCTTCATTCACCCCCAGCCACCTCTACCCCGTCTACACATCCTCCTCCCCTTCCTATGCTCAGGCTGCCTGTGGCTCGGGCTCGGGTGGCAAGTCGAAGAAAGTCCCCTAACCCCCGTCCTCTCAACAAGTTGCGAGCCGGGCAGCCCCCCCTGTTAGGTAGGGGCCGTCCTCCCTCCCAGGTGTATAATGACGTTTCTTCGCTCCCCGCCAAACGCCAGCCCCCCATCAAGATGCCCCAGCCATCGCAGCAACATTCCCTAACATTGCGGCTCGCGTCCTTCCCGAATGCAATTGCCTTCTTCCCTTCGTGTTCTCCGCCTCAGTTAACATCCACGGGGCAATCTCCCACCCCATCACTGACAAAGCAACACCTGCCGCATCCTACACCCCCTACTTCGACTCACTACCGACGGCCCTCAACCAGCCCTTCCCCCTAGGTGAAAACCCCTGGGCTCTTTTTATCCTCACCCCCACCGCCTTACAGTTGGCAATACATACCCTCCCACTCCGTTTTCTCCCCCGAGATCAAGAGGAACTCTTCCAATCTCTCAGGCAAGCATTCCGCAACGACAAAGCCAGCCCAATTCTCTCCGCCCGATACCTTAACCCTAGCGGAGATTCTCGGGAAACCAAGCAGGCCACTTCGGTTGTTGTCACCGTCGACCCCCAGCACGTTGCGACCGTCACTTCAGGTGTCGTCATCCTCTCGCAGCAACGCAAGGTCGAACTAGCCTTCTCGGCAAGCCGCTGCTCCCAGTGTAAGAACTCTTGGAGATGCGGACGCGCTACTCGGTAATGCCCCACCGCCCACCCGACGTGGCCCATTTGTGCCCTTCACCATACTCGCGTGGCTCACAGATGCCAGAATCCCACCAGCCCCAGGAGTGAGATCAATAAGCCTGTCCCATCCTGTTGCCCGACCTTGCCCCCCCATTGCTGTAACTGCGGTAATGACCACACTGCCAGCTTCAAAGAGTGTCCGGCTCCACCTAGACTGGCTATCTCCACCTGACCTCCCTCCCCTGAGCCCCAGGGTCAAGACCCCATGGACGTAGCGGTCGATGGCGACCAAGCACCCTCTACTCGACTGAGCGGGGCGGGTCCCAGTTAGGTGGACCTCGTAACCCCTAGACTACCCCCCCCTCGGCAGGCCCTCCGCACCCGGCTCTACCCTCGGCTTTGGTGGTCCTCTCCACCTGAAGGAGCCTAGCCCTTCCACCACCCCCTGCTCCCGTCAGGTCATTTCTGGAAACCAGCAACTCGCCTCCCTCGTCCAGTACGAGGCAGGCCTCCTCCCTCTCCCTCCTTTCCATCGTCTAACATAACTGCCTTGGGAGCCGGGATGTTTTTCTTTCCTTGTTTGAGTCCTTTAAAGAGGCATATACATAGCCCTCCGTGGTCCTCGTTCAGGACCTTCCTGTTAGTCAGGCCCGTCTACCCTCCTTCAAAGGCTTTGTGCCCTTTTTTCCGCCCGTCAGGAAGCATAGGGTGGCATCCTATGTTCATCGCTCCTTTTTCGCTTGTTTTTCGGTTCTGTGAAGGTTCACAGAGAAGGCCGACATCATGTCCCTCGACGTCTGCTCCCGGAAACCTGTTTCTGGCTCCCATTTTCACTCTTTCAGATAAGTTAAGGCCTACTCCATCAACTCGGCGGACTGCAGGGTCCACTTAGTTCCTCCAGAATCTCTCTTTCCGGACACGGGGATCCCGCTTCTTGTAGCAGGTGACCGAAACATTCACAACCTATTAGCTGCGCCGCTGCCCTCCTTTTCATCACAAGAACTCTCCTCCTGCGCGGCATACTTCAAATTAGCGGGGCTGGGTGGCTTCGCCCTCCTGAACTCCCCTGGCGTGTACACTAGGTTCCCTCTTTCCGGAAAAGCACGCTCCTCCGTAATTGATTTGGCATTTGCGAACCCCCTCCTCCTACCTTTAGTCAAAGGATGGGAATCCTCCCTCCCCTTGACGGGCTTGCACCACTTCCCCATCACCATACTGCTGGCCTCTCCCTCCTCGGACCTAGTCCCCCACCACATCAGGTAGGACCTTACCGACTGAGAGGCACCCTCCCCCATTGTCACGAACTTCAATGGTCTCTCCCCCCACCATGCCCCTCCCCGATGGTCCTAGATGACTGGATCCCAAGGTCACTCGACCGGCTCACGCACCACCTCCAACATGACACCCCAGGCTCACGCTCTTCCCACCACTCCAGACCTTGGCGGTCCCCCCATTTAACGATACCTTTCCCCGAATATATATGGCGGCGAGGCTGGTCCGCAAACTTGGCACCCTGAAGTTAAGGGAGCTTGCTAACCTGTCAAGCTCGGGATATTTCAAGGCAATGAAGGTCGGGAAGAACAAGCACTGGTCTTCTGGATGGCGAAGAGGTTCACCTCCGGGCCTGCGCCTCCCCGCTTTCCGTCACTCCGAGGGGGCCGAAACCTCCCAACAAATGAACAAGGCCCTATTGGGCCATTTTTTCCCCCTAAAGTAGCCTTCTCCCCTCCCCCGAGGCTGAGGCCTGACCTTGGGGCACCCCCCCTCACCGCAAAAGGAATTGCCTCCAAGCGCGCCAAATCCTGCTCCTTGTCGGCTCCTGGCCTGGGTGGCATCCCCTACCTAACCTGGAAATCGGTGAATGCGATAAATCCTTCAATCCTCCAGCAGAGCCTCTTCCCGCTAGTTTCACTAGCGTACCACCCGGCCTCGCTCAAAGTGGCAAATGGGGTCGTGCTGGACAAACCTGGGAAGCCCTCGTAAGAGTCACCTTCCTCCTTCAGGATCATAGTCCTCCTCCGCACAGTCTCAAACATCTTAGAAAGGATAATTGCGGCTCGGCTTCTGCTATCGGCCCGCCCAAGGGGCCAGATCCACCGTAACCAATTCGGCTCCCTCCCTGGGCTGGGCACATACGATGCTTGCCTCACCCTCGTGTACGACATGAAAACCTTGCAAGGACGGCGACTAATGGTGTCCTCCCTTTTCCTGGACATCAAAGCAGGTTTCGACAACATCGACAACCCGACACTAGCCCGCATACTGAGGGAGGGTGGCATCCCCCCTTACCTTGTCTCCTTGGTCTCCTCTTTGCTGGGTGAACGCAGCTGATCACTGGTTTTCCAGGGCGCTCCGGGCACCCCAGCTCCTGTTAATGTCAGGGCCCCCCTGGGCTCCCCCATCTCTGCCCTCCTGTTCCTCATGTACGTGGCATCCCTTTACTTCAGGGTCGCGCGGGGCCTTATGCTGTCTTACGTGGACGATTTTGCCCTAACCGCCGCCTCCCTCTCTTACAGAGCTAACATCCGCCGCCTCCAGAGGCTATTCAGAACCATCGAGGCAAGGGCAGTTCGACCGGGCATATCCTTCTGCGTCCCCAAAACACAGCTTATTCATTGGAGAACACCCAGTCAAAGACACTTACGGATGTGCCTGTCGCTCATTCAGCTCGACAGGGAACTCTTCCACCCCAGGGACTCCCTGCAGTGGTTGGGATATTGGTTCACGCCCACTCTGTCATCATCGACCCATTTCTCGCGCCGCATGGCGCTGGCCCATCGGGCCTTTGCCCTGATCAGACACCTCAGCCCCTGCTGGCCGGGGCTCGCCCCCTACCATTGCCAACGACTGGCAACATCACTCGTCGCACACATACTTCTCTACGAGGCCGACCTCTTCACGCCCAACACATGCTCCATCTCTAGGCTCAATACCTTCTGGCACAAGGTGCAAAGGTGGGCCACCACCTCTTTCTCTTCGACCCCTATCGGCATCTTGGCCATCGAGTCCTGCCTGCCCCCAATTCCCCTCCTGTTGTCTCAACGACAGAGACTGGCCGCCCTCGGAACAGTCTGCGCCCTGCCTGATGTCAACTCGGCGACGGCGCGCGTGTACCCCTCCTTAGCCTCCCTGTCCTCACACCGGGCCCCTGGGCGCTCGAGGGCCTGGACAAAAGGCCTCTCGTCGGTCTATTGCCCCTTGAGCTGGGAGACCCCCAGCGTATCTCCGACCCTTCAGAACCACCTCCCTGTGGATGCCGTGGCTCACTGGACCATCACCGTCACTGGAAGCCTGTCCCGACTGCCGATGATCAACTCACACCTGGTACACGAGATAGCGACTCTCCTCCCCGCGCAATCTCTAATGTTGAGCATATACTCCGCCCTAAAGAAGAGGATCAGGGAGGCCCTCATTGAGGACTGGTCCAGACTATTCCCCCCTCCTGCTTACTACCACCACCGCCCGGCCCTACACCCTGGACCGTTAATGGGCCGGAGCAAGTTCATGGCGGGACGCATCTACGAAATGAGAGCCGAGAAAAGCTACCTGGCTGCGCACCCCTCGTGGAGTACACGCGAGGTGGATACCTTCTGCCCCCGCTGCGGTTTGGAACCTGCGACTCTCGAACACGATATCCTTACATGCCCCTGCAGACAAGGTGTCCGTGCACGCCCCCTCCACGGTGTGAGGGATGTCGGTCATGAGGCCCCCGTATGGTCTTCCCTCCCCCTACTAAAAAGGCTCGCCACCTACCTCAGCGTCACCTCCACGGGTTTCCCTCCGACTATGTTCCCTCCCACCACTCCCTCCTCTTCCCGCCCGTCTCTCTTTCTCCCCCTATCCCACCGCCCCCTGTGTTTCGAGTATTTTCCTGGGCCGAGGTTTAACAAGGCAGCGATTTGTGGTTTTCTTTTCTGTAACTTATCTAGGCTTTCCTTTCGTATAAGTTGTATAACCTTTCTTTCCTTGCTGTGGTAGTTGCCCTACGGCCCTGAGGAGGAGAACCCCGGTGAAAGTGGATACTTACCAGTGCCGTGACTTTCTTTTGTTGTTTTGTTTGGATTTATAGGTTTTGTTTTCTCCATAGCTCGGGCTGCATGAGGCTTTTTGTACCTAAAACAAGGAATGCATGAATACAAAAAAAAAGGAAAAAAACATCAACCAAGAGATGGGATCTTGACGCAACCATCTAAGTACTTTTCTATACTCAAGATACATCAGCAAAAAAAAGGTTTACACCAGACGGATAGGGCCCACGTCCGGACGGCGTGCGTCCGCCCCATTCGTTCTGTACGTTCTAAACTTCCGCCATGGCGTCCTGTGCATCCTGAACATCCTGAACGTCCGGGCGTCCTAGGATTGTACCTCCTGCCCCTGGTGCCTCCCAACACCCTTGTTCCCGTCCTCACCACCCGGCGCACTTGTCACGACGTGATTGCGTCCGAACACGCACCTTCAGTCTCTTCTCGCCCGGGGGTCTCTCGAGTACACCTGCCAGATTCTGGGAGCCCGACGGCCTAGATTCATCCCGGGACGCCCCATCATGCTTGCAGCACCCTACTGACACTCTACGCGGACTCCTCCCCTCGTCCGCACCCTGCTGGCGCCCTTCGCGGACTCTTACCCTCGTCCGCACCCTGCTGGTCCCACTACGCAGACGCCTACGTTCGTCCGCTTTCACCCTCTCGATTTCTAGCATAGCCTGTATATAATTTTATATATTTCATTAATGGTAGTCTGCTACACCCTCGTGGTGGAGTTGAATCCGGGTATGTGGATGGGAATTGCCATCTCACGCTTCCGGCTTCAACTCGGCCACATGGGTATAATACACAATACTGTAGTCTAATCCACAACATATTTCACAAATCCGCCCTACTCTCACGGCAGAGTTGAATCCGCGCACCCTCGTGGCAATTGCCATCTTAAGCGTCCGGCTTCAACTCGGCCGCGTGTGTATTATACACAATTCTGTAGCCTAATCCACAACATATTTCACACATTCGCCCTCGTCTCACGGCCGAGTTGAATCCAGGCACCCCGGTGGCAATTGCTATCTTAAGCCTCCGGCTTCAACTCGGCCGTGTGCATATTATACACAATCCAGTAGTATAGAATAATCTAATATATTTCATTAAACATCCGCAGATCAATCCTGTGATTTACTATCCCTTGGCCCTCCCGTGGGAATTACATGCGCCTGTCCAATCACTGTCCCTATATCAACTATTCGCATCTCTCGACCACTACGCCGCTTCCCGACTCGGTTATGTCCGCTTGTGAGATGGAATCTACCAAAATTGATTGGATCGAGTACGGGAAGTAGTGCTAGGCCCCGGACACCAGCGGCCTCGCTGCAGACGTTTCTTATTTTGCAAAGAGCTAACAGTTGCGCTACCCCACACCCCCAAAGATCTCCATAACTGTCCTCTCCGCCCGCCTGGATCCATACCCAATCATCTCTGGGACCACCGCTACGGAAAGCCATTGTTCCGGTGCCACGGGCACGGTGAATCTGGAAAACATCCGTTTCCTGAAAGTCAGCGACCAGAATTTCAACGTGCGTAAATTGCTCTACGGGAAGTAACCACAGTTCGGTAGAGTCAGAAGATAGCGGATTGGTCATCCGCTACAGTCTGCTTGGTAAAACGTAACATCTCGTCCATTATGTCCCCATAATCAATGTTGCAGGTTCGGCAGAGCTCGGTCAGCGTGCTGACATTCTTCATCCGGCCTTTGAGAATCCTCCGAGGTGTAGCCGCTGTCTCCCTCCCGGTGCCTTCTATTGCGACGACATTTTCTGCCTTCAAAAGACCGTCTAGTGTCTGTAGCCTCATTCCTAGGGCATGCTGGCGGCCATAGTGTGACAAGATCTGGCGGGCAGCTTCATTTTTATTTAACCTGTGGTAGCCCTCTTTGATGTGATCCTTATGTGCTAGCTCACCGATCTCGGTGGAATACTTTGATAGGGATCCAAAACGGGGTACATGGGAGGAAAAGTGACTAAGATAGTGCATTTTGATGAAGTTGAAGTGGTTTTCCCGGCGGATCAATTCCGCCTGCTGATTAACCCTCTCAAGTCTCGCTTGATCCGCCTGCCGACGCCGTTTGGCCGCCGAGGTACGGCGAATCTCATGAGCGCGTTCATTGGCGATTAGTTCCCGTAGCTCCCGATCCTGGCAGTTTGCTTCCGCAGTGGTATCTTTAGAGGTACGGAATTCAAGGAAAATGCCTTTCGTCTGGTGAAATGTCAGCAGATACCTTTCCAGGTAGGAAAGTGTATCTGGTGTATGGCTGCGATATTGGGCCATGAGGGAGAAATCAACCAGAGCACTAACACACTTCAAGGCAATCTGAA